>Ga0265294_10000334_pt1 | contig 62521 bp, 55 predicted proteins | sample MunlanPumphouse3_FD_192504 | JGI IMG/M metagenome (GOLD analysis project Ga0265294, IMG submission 192504) | Groundwater microbial communities from a municipal landfill in Southern Ontario, Canada - Pumphouse #3 | ecosystem: Environmental > Aquatic > Deep subsurface > Groundwater | place... | reverse complement strand
GGAACACCTGTAAACACAAAGTACGGAGTGAGGAATGCGTCACATTGCTGGTTGCCTTGTAAAGTTCCAAAATCAAAGTTTAATTCATTGTGAACAAAGGTGTTGTTCAGCAATGTTTCATAAACGGTAGAAGACTTGCTTCCTTGTTCTAAAATTGACGGATTAACCACAATTCCACCATCTTTATAGAATACCTGATTTGGTGTAAGAACAATACCCGTTGGCAACAAAACCTTGAAAGTCCAGTAAATAACAACATCAGGTCTGTAACCATTTGATTTCAAAGTCGTTTTCACTTCGTATGTTCCTACAGGAGCTTGATTGCTAATCTCACCTTTTATATAGTTATACAAATTAACGCTTTGAGTTTCAGGATCAATGGCCCATGTAAACGTAATATGGCTTGCCAAAGCACCTGCTGGAGCAGTTATAATTTCAGTAGTAATAGGATGTTGATTGTATTCTGTAAAGAATGCGTCTTTACCTAATTGAATGCGAGCATTGTTGAAAATCTGATCGAAATCAATAGCTTCAATGTCTACATTGGTCAATTGGTGTGTAGCATTGCAATTCAGAACAAAATCTTGCAAATTGAAAGTGAATTCGATTGGAGAATTATCAAATTCATCTGTTACAATTAATTTAATAAATCCTACAGCATGAACTTTACCATTAACAAGTGCAGTTACTTCAACAACTGGTGTACGACCTACAGCAGCTTGATTAACAGTATTTCCGGCAGGTTTTACACCAATTACACCAGTTGTACCATTGAAATTCAAATAGTCATATGATTGATCAACACCTTCTGTTCCAAGAGGAACTAAACGGAATTTGAATGTATGATTATTGAAACCAAATTCACTCATTTCACTCCAATCACCATAAAAATCATCAAATACACCATAAATGAAATCGTTAAGATTTATGGTATGATCGAGTACGTCAGTCATATTTCCACTCTGCGATTTACCGTTCCATAACTTAATGTCTGATGCATAACTTTCTCCGGCAATAGTTGCAAAAGTAATGTCAACTGGCAATATGGTACCATCATCTTTCTCTGATTTTTCGTTCAATGCGATACGTCCTTCTGAAAGATCAAAATTAGCTTTTACATATTCTGTAGAGGTAACTAAACGATCTTCTTCATTGTCATATTCTGCATTCAGATTTCTTACTTGCAAAGCAACACTTACGTTATCTTTATTTGATCCGTTAGCTGCATAAATCCAACCCCAACTACCATCAGTTAAATCATAAGAATTAACTTCAACAGCAACTGGAACACTTAATACACCATTAGCATAAGTAGCATCACCTGACAATACAACATAATCAGATTTTGTATCCATACTTCTAACAAGTGTTGTCTGGTTCAACAAGTTTGCAATCTCAAAATCACTCATTGATGCATTTGAAGGACTAACATTGTATCTCAAAATTGTGATACCTTTGTAAATTACACCATCTTCCTGGATTTCGTCCCAATATACGCTTGTTTTTGGAGTACCTGATGGTCTGTATTTTGGTCCAGCCCATTCTGTGATACCTCTAACAACAATCTGAGGTGTTCCATCTTCTGATGTATATTCAGGAATGAAAGTAAGAGCTGTAACCCTCTTATCCAGACTGTTATAAACATCAAAAATTAAACCACTTAATTCATCATCAAGATCATTGATAGCCGTAACCATTTCTTGTCTAACGGTTGTAACTCTTAGATCCAATGCAGCTAAATTAGCAGTTAAATTATCCAAATCTGTTCTTAAAGTAGCCATCTGAGCAGTAAGCTCGTCATACTTAGCTTGCAAGTCAGCTTTTACAGCAGCAATTTCAGTTTTGTTTGCTAAAATATCAACTTTCAAAACTGCTTCTAAGTTTGCGATTTGTGCGGCCACTTCTAGCCTTAACGTTGCTAAATCAGAATTGTGCAGCGTTTGCAATGCAGCTAATTCTTCTTTTGTAGCAGCTTTTGCTACATCAGCTTTTAGTTTAACTAAATCAGCATCAACTGAAGTTTTAAATGCATTGTAAGTTTCTAGTTTTACAGTAGCAGCCAAAATTTCAGCTTTTGCAGCATCAAGTTGAGCTTTTGTAGCGCCGTTGGTTTCCAAAGTAGTCAACCTTGCTTTAGCAGCAGTCAAATCAGTTTGTACAGCGCTTATAGAAGCTTCTAATTGCGTTTGAAGTGCTGTAAGTTCAGACTTAGCAACAGCTTCAGTTTTCAATGCATCAATCGCAGTGTTTAACTTGTTGATGTCATCATCATAATCCTTACATGATGTTATTGTCACAAAAGCAGCTATAACTGCAATGACAAAAAACTTAAAGAAATAACTTTTTTTCATAGACCAAAAATTTAATAATAAAATAATTAATTTAGAATATTTACAATTGGAGTTTGTTTATTTATGTATGTTTCTCCTTCAATTTGTTTGAAAAAACCGACCGCAAAAAAACTGATAAATAGTTTGCATTTGTTTTATTCGGTTTATGGTTCCCTTGTTTTTGTCTTTCAATTTGTTTTAGATATCGATCTCTTTCTTCTATTTGTTCAATATCTTCCATTTGTTTGTAACATGGAATATATTTTACTTCAACAGAACCAATTTTAATTGTATCGTCGGTATCAATAAAATTAAGACAAAGCTTAAGAAGTATGCTTTTGTTAACTATTACATTACAATTTGAATGAACTTTAGAGAAATTAGTATGAAAGCATTCCTCTTCAATAATTTCGTTATGAACTAAATTTGATGTAAATGGTTCACTTTGTTCCACAAGTCGAAGATGTGTAATTCTGCTTAGCAGATCAGAACAATGACAGGAAATTTCAATTTCTTTAATCAGACTCCCTTTAGTAAGCGGAAGCATCATATAAATCCATTTTACATTTCCCGGTTCAGTTACATTAATCTGCATTCCGGAATGAAGCAAAAAAGGATACTCAAACATGATGGTTGGATCCCCTGAGACAAATCCTATCCCATGCAGCATCAGGCTTTCCATTTTCAAGCTTTTTACTCCTTTCATATGATTCTTCAGACTATTCATCTCGACCCTTTTTTAATAGATTATTGATGTTTGGTTATTACTCTTTTATTTTTTCAAAAGATGCTATTTTAAGAGAACGTTTGAATTCGGGTGATGGTGTAAATACAAGGCGAACACTTTTAATGTGATCTTTTGTGAACTCATCGGGTGAATTAACCCCTTGACTTGAAAATGAAAGTCGCATTGTTCCGAAGTTCTCAAGATTAACACTATATCCCTCCATCAAATACTTAGGAATTTCATCGATAATGTTTTCTATAACATTAACTACATCTCCACGCGTCAAAGACGAATGACCGGCTATCTGTTTGCTCAATTGATAGTTATTGATTGTTCCGGTTTTCACAGGACTGGCATACCATTTTCTATCGGCTTGCGGTTCAAGAGGATTTGGTTTTTGAATTAATTTATATTTCATAAGCACAAGTTTAAAAAGGTATTTTTTAGTTAAATAACTTCATTAATTTTTTATTTTTTTTGTTTAACCACTAATAATGAGCGAAATAATGCTTTTTCAAGTAAAATATTTCATTTTTGTTACGTACCGAATAAATTCTTTGAGCGGATGCAATTATTTTAGAAACGGTTGACTTTCTAATGCACTCTGTATCAAAATCTAATCGCTGTCTTGATGGAATTTTATTTGCATCAGTTCGTGACAATAAATTTATTAGTCACAAATTTATGAGAATGATTTATTGACTGTTAGCATTTTAAAGATAATCGTTAGCATTGATTACTCTTTAACGTTTTAAGGTATTAGCATTAAAGTTATCTGAAACTATTTTATATATCTGTATATCAATGCCTTGATTGTGCTAAATTCATGTTTATCATTATATAAAAGGTCATATTAATTAGTATAAAAAGGACAACGTGCAACTATATTTTATAAAAAATCGTGAAAAATAACAAGATTAAAAAGTACTATGAATTTGCTAAATTCTGAATACTATGTTTATACTGAGATGGCGTTAGACCGGTGTACTTTTTGAATACCCGGGAAAAGTAGTTTACATCATAGACCCCACAATCTGAAGCCACTTCACCAATACTTTTATCGTAAGTTGATAAGATCTTTTTAGCATAAGCCAGTTTTATCTGAAGAATATAAACAGAGCTGGAATAACCCGTGAAATCATTTATTTTCTTGTTAAGTTGCGACGTACTAATAGCTAGTTCGTTAGCCAAATTATTTACTTTGAAATCCGGATTTTTCATTTCACGGTAAAGAATATCATTAATTCGCTGAAGAAAATTAGAATCTTGATTAATTATTTTAGTGCTTTTGATGCCTTCATTTTTAATAACCGTCCTGTTAAATTTATCTTTTAAAAGTTTTTTATTAGAAACCAGTTTTTTAACTTGCATCTGTAGTTCATCAGAATTAAACGGTTTACGAAGAAACACATCGGCACCGGATTTAAATCCATCCATTGCATCTGATTCTGATATAAGAGCAGTAAGCATGATTACTGGAATATGATTCAACAATTGCGAACTTTTTATTTCTGAACATAATTGCATTCCGTTTTTCCCGGGCATAAGAACATCCGTTATCACAACATCCGGAATGTATTTGTTTGCTAGTATTAAAGCTTCATCACCATTACGAGCATGAAGAATTTTGTATTCCTCTTGACTGAATAGCTCTTTAATGTAATATGCCACATCCTTATTGTCTTCAGCAATTAAAAGAATGTCGCGTGGATCATTTTCATTCATCTCAACCGCAGGAAGCGAAAAATTCTTTTCATAAGTAATCTCAAATTCAGGTTTTATATGAACATTATTATTTTTCGGTAACCAATAAGAAAATATTTTCTTATCGTTGTGAACAATAGGGAGTTCTACCGTAAATGTTGAGCCCATTCCCAATTTACTTTCCACACTGATGTTACCATCCAGGATATCTACCAATTGTTTAGAAAGCGCAAGTCCTATACCTGTTCCTGCATTTTTTCCGTTAGAACTGTCTTTATAATAAAGATCGAAAATATGCGGAAGAGCTTCATTGTCAATTCCCTTTCCCTGATCAATAACCTTTATAATTATATTCTCTTTGCTTTTATTACTTTTTTCTATTACAAGAGAAATTTTGTCACCTGCGTTACTGTATTTTATGGCATTAAAAAGCAGATTGCGAAATATTTTATTAATATATGAAGGAACAAAATCCGTTTCTATTTGAGGTTCTTTGCTAAAGAAAATAAGATCGATATCTTTTTGAGCTGCAAAGACCTGAAAAGTTTCAGCAATCATTTCAACATAAACCACAAGATTACCAGTTTTCCATTCAACCTCATTCAAAGAATTTTTAATAATCAATGTATCCGATAACTGATTTGTAAGGTCAGTCAAGTTACGTCCCTGTTGCTCAATCATGCTCAGATAAGTGTCGAAAGTATGTTGTGAAATATGTTCATTTTTTTTCAATTGTTTAATCAAACCGATAATAACTGTGAGTGGAGCACGAAATTCGTGAGTTAAATACTTAAAAGTTTCAGTATGCCTTTCTTCCAGACTTAACAAGAATTTGTAGTCTTTCTTAACTTTCAGCAATTGGTAAAGAACAGCTAAAAAGCCAATAAAAAATATTAAAATTAAGAATAAAAAGATATAAGAACTTGATTTCATTGTGTCTTTAATTGATTAATTTTAATGCAATTTACTCAATTTATCTGACATAAACAAACTTATTTTAAAGTATTTATCAAAAAAAATTAATTGAAAGAGAATAAAGAAAAAGCATTTAGCATTTTTAACTAAACGGGTCTTAAAAAGAAAAAAACCGTCGCATACAACAGATTGTATACGACGGCAGGAACAGTATATTTTGAAAAAATTAGCCTAATTTATTAGAGCAAAGATTGTGGATCTAAATTATCATGCTCTATGTCCAGGAAGTACTTGTAAGTACCTACTGTTAATTCGGAACATGCATCATAATCACATACTATAATTCCTTTTTTATGCAATTGCAATGCGCTGATAGTCCACATTTGAGTGATTCCACCTTCAACTGCATGATACAATGCACGAGATTTATGGTGACCATTAACCAAAATCAACACCTCTTTGGCATCTAACACTGTGCCAACACCAACGGTTAAAGCTGTTTTAGGAACTTTGTTCACATCATTGTCAAAGAAACGTGAATTGGCGATAACAGTATCGGTAGTCAGTGTTTTTATACGAGTGCGAGATGTAAGTGACGACCCTGGTTCATTGAAAGCAATATGTCCATCCGGACCAATACCACCAAGGAACAGATCTATTCCTCCGGCATTTGTAATAGCATCTTCATAAGCTTGACACTCAGCGTCTAAATCAGCTGCCATACCATTGAGGATATGAACATTTTCTTTTTTGATATCAATATAGCTGAAGAAATTATCCCACATAAATGTATGATAACTTTGAGGGTGATCTTCGGAAAGTCCTACATATTCATCCATATTGAAAGTGATTACATTTTCAAAAGAAACTAAACCTCTTTCATATAAATTGATTAATGCTTTATAAGTTCCTAATGGTGATGAACCGGTAGGAAGACCTAATTTATATGGATTCTCAGCTGTTGGATTAGCTTTGTTAATTTTTGCAGCAATGTAATTTGCTGACCATTGAGCAATTTGCTCAGAATTTGGTTGAATGATTAGTCTCATATATATGATTTTTTAATAAATAGTTGAATTCAAACGTTCTGCCATTAATTTTCCAAGGTTTATTGCCTGTTCAACAACCGAATCATCAGGCGACTGTTTCATCTTAAAGGGATCGGCAACTATGTCGAACTTCATTTTAGAAGTAAATTCAGTAAACTTTTTAATCGTTGCATCGGCCCAGGTAAAACTACCAAAATATCCGAAGAGGTGATTTTTTACTCCTCTGTTTTCCAGCCCGCAAAGAAGGTTTTCAATTGGAGGAAAAAGACCGTTATTATATGTGGGAGAACCTATTATCAGACCTTTGTATTTAAAAATGTCGCGCAAAATATAAGATTCGTGGGATTTCGAAACATTGTGAAGCACAATATTTTTGATTCCATTGTCGGATGCCGATGAAGCAATAATTTCAGCAAGCTGTTCAGTATTTCCATACATACTTCCATAAGCAATTACAAGGCCGTTATCCGTCTCATATTTACTTAATTTATCTGTTAATGAAATTACACTGTCTATATTTTCTTTTTCGGACCACACTGGTCCGTGTGTTGAACAAATACATTCTATGTCAATATCAGCAAGTTTTTTATAAGCAGTCTGCACAGCTGAGCCATATTTCCCTACGATATTGGCGTAATAGCGAATCATCTCATCGTAATACCATTCGGGATTCAGTTGTGAATCCATCACACCGCCATCCAATGTGCCAAAGGTACCAAACGCATCACCGGTGATCAACGATTTAGACTGAACAATATATGTCATCATTGTTTCCGGCCAATGAATCATGGGAGTGAGAAAGAATTTCAGGGTGTTAGCACCTACCGATAATTCGTCTTTGTCTTTTATAACTTGCACTTTATCAGTGATACTGTAAAAACCTTTCAGCATATCACAAGTATATGAATTACCAATAATCTGCAGATTTGGATACATACTTAATAACCACTTTATAGAACCGGAATGATCGGGTTCCATGTGACTTATCACAAGATAATCGATTGGCTTTTCTCCAATCACCGATTTTATTTTTTTTAAGTAAATATCCGAATAGCAAATATCGACTGTATCAAACAGCACAACTTTTTCATCATCAATTAGATATGAATTGTAAGAAACGCCTTTTGGTAATGGCCACAAACTTTCGAATAATTGTTTAGAGCGGTCATTAACACCAACATAAAATAATCCTTTCTTAATTTGGAGGGACTTATACATATAATAAATAACTTAATTCAATTATTTTTTCTTTTTAGTATTTGTAGCAACCACCTTTCTTTGAGGGGTTTTAATTTCTTTTGGTTCTTTTCGGAGCGCATCAATGATAAGCCACAATCCCCACAAAATGAATGGGATGCTCAACCATTGTCCAAGTACCAAACCTGTATTATCGCGCATTGCAATTTCAGAATTTACCTGCACAAGCTTTACAAACTCGATAAAGAAACGAGCAATAAAAATAATTGTTATACCAACTCCTGTGATTAAACCCACTCTATTCTTAGCGTTCGTCTTATTATACATCCACATTGTGATGCTGAACACAACAAAATAGACCAATGCCTCATAAATCTGAGTAGGATGAGAAGCAGGTCCATGAATAGCCGAAGCACCGGCCATCCATTCATTTATATTTTCAATGAAACTGAAACCCCAGGGCTCGGTGGTGGGACTTCCATAGATCTCATGATTCATGAGGTTGCCCAACCTGATACATCCGGCAACAAATCCCGTTGGCACCATCATTCGGTCAAAAGTCCAGTTTACATGCAAATGATTCACATATTTTGAATAAAGAGCCACCGCGATAATTATGCCCAGAACACCACCATGACTGGCAAGACCGCCTTCCCATATTTTTAGAATCTCTATTGGGTGAGCCAGATAAAATTCAGGTTGATAAAACAAGCAATGTCCCAACCTTGCACCTACAATTATTCCTATCATCGAATAGATGAAGAGTGAATCGAACCATTTTTCAGGGAGTTTCTCTTTATTGAAGATACGCTCAACTATGTAAACAGCCACAATCAAACCAATGACCCATAAAATTCCGTACCAGCGAATTTCGCGGCCTAAAATTGAAAAAGCTACAGGATTAACATTCCAGATGACAGATAATAACATAGGATTATAATAAATTGGTTATTTTAATTGATTTGTTACAAAGATAGGACTTTTTTTTGCGATTAAACTAATTTTTTAACCCATTCGTCCCTCTCACCAGGTAATAAATCGACTACCGGAATTTCAATTAATGTATAAGCACCAGGCATTTGCTTGATAGCCGCACGTGCAGCACAAATTAAAACTTGTGCGGTGAGTGCAGGATTATTGATATGCATTTCAAAACTGAACAATTGATTTTGTGTTTGCCCCGAAACACCTTTGCGTTCCATCTTTACACCATGCCCCATATCTTTAAGAGCATCAACACTTTCTACCTGAAACACATGGGTTTCGTCATGTGCAAAATAGTCGTCCAATTTAATCGCTTTTGCAACTTCATCGAAAGAAAACCCATCTTTAAGTTCAATATAAACCATGCGACGATGAACGCCTGTTCCCAATGGTATTGTCATTGACAAGGCATCTTTTACACCGTTTACAGCTTTCACAGCCACAGTGTGCCCCATGCTCATCCCGGGACCGAAATTGGTGTATGTGAGCCCTTTAGGCGACATTGCCTCCATCAGTGTTCTAATTATTGAATCACTTCCCGGATCCCAACCGGCAGAAATAACAGATACAGCATTGTGCTTTTTTGCCTCTTCGTCGAGCGATTTTCTGAGTTGCGGAATTTGTGAGTGAATATCAAAACTATCAACAGTATTGATTCCCAGCGCAAGACATTGTTTGGCCGACTCCTCCACTTTTCTTGTGGGTGTTGTCAAGATTGCCACATCTACATTAGATAATTCAGATATTGAATCAGTTACATGATATCCCGATAATTCAGGAAGGACATTATTAATATTTCTTCTAACGATACCCGCCAGTTCAAAATCTGGTGAAGATTGGATTGATTGAACAACATATTTGCCAATATTTCCATAACCAATAACAGCTGCTCTAATTAATTTTTTCATATCCACTTACGATTATTATTTATAATGAATACAAAAATATAAAAATATAGGAAACAGTAAAAAAGAATTTACGGTCACACTAAAAAATGTACACAAGCGTTTATCAGAAAGGCTTTTTGAATAGTATTAAAATTCATCTCGATTTTTGGTTTCTATCTTAATTTTTTTTACCTTTCGGAACAATTGAAAACATAATAAATAAAGTGGAATATGAGTTATCTTAAATTCGATAAAAGTCAGTTGATAAACCTCGAATATTCACTCTACAGAAATGTTTTAAGAACTAATAGAAGAGGAGCTTATCAGAACACATCCATATCAGGGTGTAATACTTCAAAGTATCAAGGACTGCTGGTAATGCCGGTCCCCTTTATTGATGATGAAAATCATCTTATACTTTCGTCGTTTGATGAAACGGTGATTCAACATAGTGCAGAATTTAATCTGGGTATCCATAAATATAACGGAGATAATTATAGTCCACGCGGACATAAATATATTCGAGAATTTAATTGTGACAGTGTACCAAAAACCATTTATCGTGTTGGAGGAGTTGTTCTTTCAAAGGAGATAATGTTTTCGTCGAAAGAGAACCGATTAATGATCAGATATACATTAATAGATGCTCATTCGCCTACAACCCTTCGGTTCAAACCATTTCTGGCATTCAGAAACATATCAAAGCTGACAAAAGAAAATGATAGAGTAGACCGCTCGTACCTCGAAGTAGAAAATGGGATCAGTACTTGCATGTATTTTGGTTATCCTGAACTTTTTATGCAATTCAACAAAAAACCGGAGTTCATTTATCATCCCGATTGGTATAGAGGTGTTGAATACTTACAAGATCAACAAAAAGGTGATACGTATAAGGAAGATTTATATGTGCCGGGATATTTTGAAATGTCAATAGCTAAAGATGAAGAAATTATTTTCTCTGCTGGAGATATACTAGTGGATACCAATACGCTATCAGATGAATTCAACTTTGAACTCCACAAACGTACACCAAGATCGAACTTATATAATTGTCTGAAGAATTCGTGTCACCAGTTCTATTTCAGACCAAAAGATGGTGAATGTTACCTAATTGCAGGATTCCCTTGGTTTAAAGTTAGGGCACGTGATCAGTTTATAGCACTGCCTGGTAGCACAATCGCTATTGGTAAGTTAAATGATTTTGAAGCCGTCATGGATTCTGCCATCCCTCATTTAAGGGATTTAATGGAGAAACGACCGCTGAAGAATGTGATTCGTCAAATAGAAGATCCCGACGTTTTGCTATGGGTAATCTGGTCGTTACAGCAATATTGGAACGAGAATCATGAAGCATTCAAACAGAAAAATTATAACGATTTTGTTATTGAAATATTGAAATATATTTTAGCTAATAAGCATACAAACTTGTTTGTGGATAAGACTACCGAATTGTTGTACACGAATGGAAAGAACGTCGCTGTGAGCTGGATGAATGCCACTATTGATGGTAAACCGGTGATTCCTCGGTCGGGATTCTTGGTCGAATTTAATGCTTTATGGTACAACGCATTAATGTTTGCGAAAGAATTGGCCTTAGACAAACAAAACGGTTCTATGATCGACAAATTGACGGACATGAGCGAAAAGGTTCAAAAATCTTTCGTGGAAACGTTCTTAAATGATGCTGGATATTTATACGACTATGTGGATGGGCATTATTGCGATCCGAATGTTCGTCCAAATATGATTTTTGCTGTGTCTCTTGATTATTCGCCTCTGGAAAGAAAACAAAAGAAAACTATTATAGATTTTGTCACAAAAGAATTACTCACAACTTGTGGCATTCGTACTTTGAGCCCAAAAAGCGGGAATTTTAAACCTCATTATACTGGTTCCATTAACGAAAAACAATTCGCTTACTTTAATGGATTGGCTTTTCCATGGTTGTTTGGTCCGTATATTGAAGGCTATCTAAAAGTTTTTCACAAGAGCGGGTTGTCGCTTGTCGACAGAATAATGGTGGGAATTGAAGGGGAGATGCAAAATGATTGTATCGGCACTATCTCAGAATTATATGACTCAAACCCGCCTTTTATTGCCAGAGGTGGATATTCTTTTGCAATGAGTGTTGCAGAATTACTGCGGGCACAACGTATAATGGAATCTTATGAGACAAAGGATATATGAATTGTAACTTTATTAGAAATAGATGAAAGCATTAATGTTCGGATGGGAATTTCCACCCCATATATTAGGAGGCCTTGGCACAGCAAGTTACGGTCTTACTAAAGGAATGGCAATGCAAGGGGATATGGAAATAACTTTTGTAATCCCAAAACCGTGGGGGGATGAGGATCAGAGTTTTCTTAAAATAATTGGCGCAAACAGCACACCCATTGTTTGGCATGATGTTCAGTGGGATGCTGTGAAATCACGCTACGAACATTATATGAATCCAAAGGATTATTTCGACTTGAGGAATCATATTTATGCGGATTTTAGGTATATACATACCAACGACATAGGATGTGTGGAGTTTTCTGGACGATATCCTCAAAATATATTGGAAGAAACAAACAACTATTCCATTGTTGCCGGAGTGATTGCACGAACTTATGATTTTGACATAATTCATGCGCACGACTGGCTGACTTATCCTGCTGGTCTTCACGCTAAAAGTATTACGGGTAAACCGCTTGTGATTCATGTACACGCAACGGAATTCGATCGAAGCGGAGGCAAACCAAATCCTACTGTTTACAATATTGAAAAGGATGGAATGGATCACTGCGATCATATCGTTTGCGTGAGCAATCTTACACGAAGGACGGTGATTGAGAATTATAATCAACCTCCCGAAAAAGTGACGACTGTTCACAATGCTGTTGATCCGCTTGATCCTGAAATTGAGTCGATTGAAAGATTGTCGGGCGTTGCAGAAAAAGTGGTGACTTTTCTTGGACGCATAACAATGCAAAAAGGTCCTGAATTCTTTGTTGATGCGGCTACTCAGGTTCTTAAGAACACTAAACATATTCGATTTGTAATGGCCGGGAGTGGAGATATGATGAATCAGATGATCCGCCTGGTGGCCGACAGAGGAATTGCTGACAAGTTTCATTTTACAGGTTTCTTGCGTGGAAAACAGGTTTATGAAATGCTGAAGTCGAGCGACGTCTATGTAATGCCTTCTGTATCAGAACCATTTGGAATCTCGCCGCTTGAAGCAATGCAATGCGGAGTGCCAAGCATAATTTCATATCAATCGGGTTGTGCAGAAATTCTGGAAAATGTGATAAAAACGGATTACTGGGATGTAGAAGCAATGGCCGATGCCATTTATTCAATTTGTACCTATCCGACCATGTCGGATTATCTTAAAACTGAGGGGAAAAAAGAAGTTGATAATATCAAATGGGAAGATGCAGGCTTGAAAATCCGTAAGATTTATGATAATTTGGTACATTAATTAATTGAAAAAAAACAGAACTTAAAGGACAAAAATATATGAAAACAATTTGCATTTATTTTCAAATACATCAACCTTTTCGCTTGAAAAGGTATAGATTTTTCAACATAGGAAAGGATCATTATTATTATGATGACTTTTCAAATGAAGATATTCTTCAGCAAATTGCTCAAAAATCTTTTATACCGGCAAACCGATTGTTGCTGGACTTGATAAATCAATATCAGGGGAAATTTAAAGTGGCATTCTCTATTTCGGGAGTGGCACTTGAACAACTCGAAGTTTATGCGCCTGAGGTAATAGATGGGTTGAGAGAACTGAGTAGAACAGGACATGTCGAAATACTGGGAGAGACATATGCTCATTCGTTATCTTCACTGGTTGATCCTGAAGAATTTGCTGAGCAAGTGAAATTTCATAGCAACAAAATAAAACTCCTGTTTGGACAGGAACCTAAAACTTTTCGTAACACGGAGCTGATTTATTCTGATGAAATCGGTGAAATGATCTATAAACTGGGTTTTGATAAAGTACTCACTGAAGGGGCTAAACATATTTTGGGATGGAAAAGCCCTAACTATGTATATCAATCTGAAACTCAACCAAATTTGAAGATTTTGATGAAAAACTCAAAATTTAGCGATGATATTGCTTTCCGTTTTTCAAACTACAACTGGAGCGAATACCCGCTGACAGCCGACAAATTTGTGTCATGGATTACAAATACTCCTGAGAATGAAAATGTGATTAACTTATTTATGAATTATGAAACGCTTGGAAATATTCAGGCTGCATATACAGGGATTTTTGAGTTTATGAAAGCGTTACCGCGATTTGCAATAGATAAGGGAATAAAGTTTGGAACTCCTGCAGATATTTTGGGAAAATATAAACCTGTTGGCTCAATAACTGTGCCTAATCCTATCTCGTGGGCTGATGAGGAACGAGACTTGAGTGCTTGGCTGGGTAATTCTCTTCAAAAGGGGGCTTTTGACACGTTATATAGTATTGGTGAAAGGGTTAGAATGTCAAACAATAGAAGATTGAAACAGGATTGGAACTATCTTCAAACAAGTGATCACTTTTATTATATGTCGACTAAACATTTTTCTGATGGGGCGGTCCACAGTCAGTTTAGCCCGTATTCAACGCCTTATGATGCTTTTAATAATTATATGAATGTATTGAGTGATTTTATTGGACGTGTCAAATCGGAATATCCTGATAGTGTGGATAATGAAGAATTGAATTCATTGCTGATAACAATTCAAAACCAGGGATTGGAAATCAAAAAACTACAGGCTGAATTGAAAAGTATCACGGATGCCAATGCAGAAAAATTTATAGAGAAAGCTAAGGTTAATAAAAAGGAAACTGTAAAACAATAAGATTTTTTAATTGATTGGTCATCCTCTTTTACATGCAATTATTATGAAACTAAATATAAACTTAAACAAGAAAGATATTAACTCATACACTGCGTTTACACTGGGTGGAATGTTCTTAGTTGTTGGAATCTATTTTTTTCTGCAAAGCGGAAAGGACGAAAAGGGATTTGATGGATTCGACTGGGCATATCTGATCTTCTTTGCAGTGCTTGGCTTGGCTTTTATGATGAAAGGTTTTGGAGTGGCTTTCCGAAAGGCTTTTGTGAAAATTGATGAGGTAAAAATTTCGCTCAAACCCGATTTGAATTCGAAAGTGCAAACCATTTACTGGGATAATATTCAATCGATTCAGGAAATTACAATCAGGTATATTATTAATCTTAAAAATGGAGAAACTGACGAGATTATACTTGCGCATTTTAGTCTTGATGTCTCGGATCAAATAAAAGAAACTATTGAACAGATTGCTAACGAGAAACAAATCCCTATTAATATTTTTTAACAACAACCTACCTCCTTTGATGTTCTCACCTTCCTCTCACTATGCTCTCACTATATTTCCTCAAGACTCTTACTAAATCACGGTGAATTTTTAACATTATTTACACTTTTTCTCAAGCAAATCATCTAAATAATAGACATAAAAAAGGGCAATGCATATGCATTGCCCTTTATATTTAAACTATCTTATTTATTAAATAGACAAGTCTGCATTTATCATGCTTCCTGTTTCCTGAAATGCTTTATGGAAAGCGAAACAAGAATACATATCAAAAGGAATGTGACCTTTAATCCCTCTATTTAAATATTCATGCAGTAATGGACGATAATCGGGATGGGCACATTTCTCAATCAGTTCTTCTGCACGATGACGTGGCCCTTTGCCTCTTAAATCGGCAACTCCGTATTCTGAAACAATAATCTTAACAGAATGCTCGTTATGATCCTCATGTGTCACTTTTGGCACTATACAACTGATTTTGCCACCTTTAGCTGTTGATGGTGTAAGGAAAATGGATAGATATGAATTGCGAGTAAAGTCACCCGAACCTCCAATTCCATTCATCATTTTGATTCCATTCACATGTGTAGAGTTTACACTCCCAAATATGTCGACTTCAATCGCGGTGTTTAAAGCAATAATGCCTAAACGACGAGCTAAACCTGGATTATTTGAGATTTCAGAAGGACGTAAAACCATTCTTTGTTTATAGAAATTGATGTCGTCAAAAACCTGATGTAATACTTTATTGCTGACAGTCAAAGAACATCCGCTTACTAATGAAACATTGTCTTTTTGCATCATGTCAATAACTGCATCTTGAATTACTTCTGTGTATATATTGAAACGTGGAATTTTTTCGTTGCTTCCCATAGCTGCCAAAACAGCATTGGCTATGTTCCCAACTCCTGACTGAATGGGAAGAAATGTTTTTGGAATGCGACCGGCTAGCATTTCAGCTACAAAAAAGTCGGCTACATTCTGACCAATTCTAGCTGTAATCTCGTCTACAGGAGCAAATCCACTTCCTTCACCATCTCTATCTGTTTCAACTACATATATTTTTGAAGGATCTACCTTAATATATTCCTTCCCAGCTCTATCATTTATATTGAAGATCTGGATCTCTTTACGATATGGGGGATCTTTTAATTCATATAAGTCGTGAATGCCTTTTAAACTTGATGGAACTTGTTTGTTAAGCTCTACAATTACTATTTTAGCTAAACGACAAATGGTGGGACTGATACCTACACCGGTAGTTGGTATGATTTCTCCGTTTTCACTGATATCACATGCTTCTATTATCGCAACATCAATGTTTCCCAGAAATCCATAACGAATTTCTTGCGCAAGCTGAGATAAATGCAGATCAAAATATTCAATCTCTGCATTGTTGATGGCATTACGCATATCTGTGTTTGTCTGGTAAGGTGTTCTAAACTTGATTGCTTTTGCTCTTGATAATGATCCGTCGATAGAATCACCTGTTGATGCTCCGGTAAAAACACCTATCTTAAAGGGATTGCCTTTTGCATGCTCTGCTTCGGCAAGTTTAGCTATTTCTGCCGGTACAACTTTTGGACAACCGGCATGCGTAAAACCACTGAATCCCACATTATCATTGTTTTTAACAAGGGCTGCAGCTTCTTGCGCACTTACATAATTTAACGCCATATTAATCTATAATTTTTATTTATTGTTTGGTTTTTTCTTAAAACTTCGGTTTGAGTATTTCTGAGTAAATAACGGCTTTCTTTAATTCTTCCATTCCATTGCCTCTAATTGATTGAATTAAAGGATGAGATCGACGAAACATTTCATCGGGGGCGTCAGGGTCTTCAAGTTGCATCGGAATTGAATCGTCTGCCGTGAAAATACTTCTTTCAGCTTCATCTGAATATTTGCTATAATCTGTAGTCAAATCTAATGACGACTGAAATATTGTCTTTCTTAAAGGTCGTTCTACAGATTCGTGAGTTTTCACAATTACAGGTTCAAGTCTTCCGGGAATTTCTCGTCTTTCTGTTCTTTGTTGAAATTGTCTGTCTGGATTCTGATAAACAATAGGAGGTACAGTTGGTAACGATTCATCTTTTTCAGTTGAATTTTTATCTTCTTTTTTTTGTTTGGCATATTCAAATATAACGCCACCGAAGATAATTACAAAACCAATTAAAAAGGAAATAATATCTGAAATGTCCATATTTTTACTACTTTTGCACCTCAACAAAAGTAGTAAAAAAAAACTATATTGTTGGGTTTTGGAATATAAAAAATTGAGTGTATCTTCACAGTTCCTCTCGTCTTATTAACCAAAACCTTAACTATGAAAATATCTTACTATTTTAGTTGTAACAAAGATATGTTAAACAAACAGTATTTACAAATATTTGGTTTTGCATGTTTGTTTAAGGTATTTTTTAATTGATAAGCTATTTAAAAGAAATGAACTCAGATTTACAAAATACATCAAATAAGAAACTATTTATAGAAACTTACGGATGTCAAATGAATGTTGCAGATACAGAAGTGGTGGCATCAATTATGGAGATGGATGGATATACCCTTACAGATAACGATAAGGATGCGGATGCCATTTTCATTAACACTTGTTCAATTAGAGATAACGCAGAACAACGTGTGATTCAGCGTCTTGAACATTTAAATTCACTCAAAAAGAAGCGCAAAGGAAAACTTATTATTGGCGTTCTGGGCTGCATGGCTGAACGAATGAAATCAGATTTGATCAAAAACAATCATGTAGATATGGTGATTGGTCCTGATGCTTATCTCGATCTGCCAAATCTGGTTGGTTCTGCCGAGAAGGGTAATAAAGTTATAAATGTTGAGCTTTCAAAAACGGAAACTTATAAAGATGTGATTCCTCTCAAATTGAGCGGTGCAAACATCTCTGGATATATTTCCATTATGCGTGGTTGTGATAAATTTTGTACATATTGCATTGTCCCTTATACTCGAGGTAGAGAAAGAAGCAGAGAACCTGAAAGTATTCTGAACGAATTACGCGACCTGCGTGACAAAGGTTTTAGAGAGGCAACACTCTTAGGACAAAATGTAAATTCTTATCTATATCAAGATGATAATGTGAAGGTTGACTTCCCTACATTATTAGAAATGGTTGCGAAAGAAGCACCAAAAATGCGCATCCGTTTTACAACCTCGCATCCTAAAGATATGACTGACAAAACTCTCACTATGATAGCTAAATACAATAATCTTTGTAACTTTATTCATTTACCAGTTCAATCGGGTAGCTCAAAAATGCTCAAACTAATGAATCGTAAATACAACAGAGAATGGTACTTAGATAGAATAGCAGCTATTAAACGAATTATTCCCGAATGTGGATTGTCTACCGATATTATGTGTGGCTTTCATTCTGAAACTGACGAAGATCATCAGGAAACTTTATCGTTAATGCGTGAAGTGGGTTTCGATTCCGCTTTCATGTTCAAATACTCTGAACGCCCAGGAACTTTTGCTGCAAACAAATTATCCGATAATATTCTCGAAGATGTGAAAGTTCACCGCTTACAGGAAATCATCGATCTTCAACTTAAATTATCAGAAGAAAGTAATAAAAGAGACATGGGAAAAGTGTTTGAAATATTGGTTGAAGGTGTTTCAAAACGATCACATGATCAACTATTTGGCCGAACTGAGCAAAATAAAGTTGTTATATTTGACAAAAAGAACAATCATATAGGTGACTTTGTTAAAGTAAAAATTAACAAGTATACATCCGCAACTCTTTTTGGAGAAGTTGTCGAATTTTGACACCATTGTTAATTTTAAGGTTGAACAATTCCCACTAATTCAACGTTTACTCTAAAGACAAACTTAGTACTTTGTAATATTCAATGTACAATATAATTTAACTAAACTCTTAACAATCAAATTTTAAAATTATGAAATCAGACGGAAAATTACTATTAGGTTTAAGCATCGGTTTAGCGCTGGGTGCTGCTGTAGGATATGTTTTATCATCAGACAAAAAAGAAGAATGGTTAGAACAAGCAAACGCTTTAGCAGATAAAGTAAAAGTTGGCGTTCAAAATGCTATTTACAAAGGTAAATCTGATGTTAATGATCTGAAAGAAGATATAGATGATATTGCTGATATTGCTAAAAAGGAATTATCACATTAATTATTGATTTTGTTAACAACCTTAACAATGGAAGAAGAAAAAACAAGTACAATGTTCAAAGAAATCAAGGATGACGTATCAAAATATGTCATGAACACTATTGAACTAACAAAACTAAATGCTTACGAAAAAATAAGTAAAGCCACATCACTAGTAACTTACAGCTTAATACTCGCAGGTATAATTCTGTTTGCATTGTTTCTTGCATTTATTACATTGGCAATTTATTTAGGAGAAATTCTAATGAATATGTGGGCTGGATTTGGACTTGTAGCTCTTTTAACTATACTACTTATTATCATTCTTTTACTTTTAAAGAAGCCAATTAAGAAATCCATTACAAACAAGGTTGTTAGTTTCTTGACTGAAAATGACGAAGAGGACGGTAGTAAAACATATAATTGAATGAAAACATATAAATTATCATCGCTCGAAAAACTCCAACTTGAAAAGAAAAGATTAAAAGAGGAGCAGATCATTTCCGGCCAGAGATTATCCTACAAATTTCAGTATTTATCTGACAATTGGGGAATGCTTTTAACAAAAGGTGTGACTAATTCGATAAAGAATAAGTTTACAAGTACCGCAGACAATTTATCGTCTAAGAGTATGATGGCACCATCGACCAGTCCTTTTGCAGCAATGAGATTTCTGAATAATATATCAGGATTGACTGGAATAGCAAATAGTTTAAAAATGGTTGGTTATTCACAAATAGGATCAATTATTTGGAAAATAGCTAAACCATTGCTAATAACATTTGCAACAAAAAAAGTGAGTTCTTTATTTTTCAGTAAGAATAAACGAAATAGATAGAGGTTTTATTATTTAAACTCTGATCTGTGGACGGTTGTAACACCGTCCACTTTTGCTATTTTAGAACATAGCAATGTAACATCTTCTACACTATGAACATGTACGTTTAATTTCCCTTCAAAAATTCCATCATTTGAAGACACATTCACACTTTGAATATTAACGACAATGTTTTCAGATAATTTGGATAGAATAGTATTCAAAATCCCTATACGGTCAATACCAGAAAATACGATCGTCGCCATGAAAGAATATTGTCTGTAATCCCCCCATGAAACCTCTATGACACGGTCGCCGAAGCTTGATTTTAGTTTCATCCCATTGTCACATGATCTTTTGTGAACTTCAACTTCCTCTTTTTGATTGATATATCCGAAAACATCATCTCCAGGGAGAGGATAACAACAAGTAGGAACGTCAAAATTCTTTTTAAAGTTCTCTTCCTTCAAATAATAAACAGCTTTTCTATCAATTATAAGATTATTATCTTCAGATTCAGCATCGTATTTTTGGTCAGAAGGGCTTTTTATCATAGCGTTCATTGCCTGCTTCATATACCTTACAAATAGATTATCCTGTTTCTTAACTGGTACTTTCACATTGAAAAAGACAGATAATGAGTCAGGTAAAACAACCTCATTATTACCAATAAGATAATATAAGAGTTCCTTATTTTCTACTTGATAATAATTCATAATCTTATTGTATGAAGTACTATCAATTTCCTGTCCTTTAAACAAATCCTCAAGCATGTTTTTACCATTCTCAGCAATTGTTCTTCGTTGTCGACGCAATGAAGCCTCGATTTTTGTTTTTGCTTTTGCAGTAGTAACGAAATTAAGCCATTCAGGTTGTGGAAATTGCGATTCTGAGGTAAGTATCTCGACTTGGTCTCCACTCCTTAAAACTTGGCTTAAAGGTGCTAACTTATGATTAACTTTTGCACCGAGACAATGATCACCTACCCTTGTGTGTATTATATATGCAAAATCAAGTGCAGTTGCTCCCTGAGGTAAAGTTCTAATTTCTCCTTTAGGTGTAAATACAAAAATCTCGGATGAGAACAAGTTCATTTTAACGGTATCGAGAAAATCAATTGCGTTAGGATTAGGATTTGCAAGGATTTCTTGAATGGTTTTCAACCATTTATCCAATTCATTATCCTCCTCTACCCCCTCCGTTTTGTATTTCCAATGCGCAGCAAAACCTTTTTCAGCGATGTCGTCCATACGTTTACTGCGTATTTGTATTTCAATCCACTTTCCATCCGGTCCCATAACAGTAAGGTGCAGAGCTTGGTATCCGTTAGCTTTAGGGTGACTAACCCAATCACGGATTCTATCAGGGCGGATTTTGTATATATCGGTTATGGCTGAATAGATATCCCAGCATTGTTTTTTCTCATCCATCCCAGGTTCATACTCAAATATAATGCGCACGGCAAATAAATCGTAAACCTCTTCGAATTCGATGCCTTTTTTCTGCATTTTATTCCAAATAGAGTAAACAGATTTCACGCGTGCTTTCATCTCATAACGAATATTCATCTTATCGATAGCCACTTTTACCGGTATGGCAAAGTTCTCATAGATTTGATCACGTTCGCTTGCAGATTGGACAATTTTATTGGTCAGATCAATATAATCGTCGGGGTGTTCGTATTTGAAGCAAAGCTCTTCAAGTTCAGTTTTTATGGCAAAAAGTCCTAACCGATGTGCCAATGGAGCATATATGTACATGGTTTCTCCGGTAATTTTATACTGTTTAGCCGGAGCCATAGAGGAGAGTGTTCTCATATTATGAAGACGATCAGCAATCTTAATCAAGATAACACGAATATCGTCAGACATAGTAAGCAGAAGTTTTCTGAAATTCTCTGCCTGAGCAGATACTTTTTCGCCAAACATACCCTGAGAAATCTTTGTGAGTCCATCAACTATCTGTGCAATTTTATCACCAAACATCAGACGAATATCCTCAACCGAAAAGTCTGTATCTTCTACCACATCGTGCAGTAATGCAGATGAAATTGATGTAGATCCAAGTCCCATTTCCCGTGAAATAACACGTGCAACAGAAAGTGGGTGCATTATATAAGGTTCTCCAGAGCGTCTGCGCGTTCCTTTATGCGCTTCACGTGCAAAGTTAAAAGCGCGAGTAATGAGATCCACTTTCTTGCGATGATTAGAACTCAGGTAATCATTCAACAATGCCTGAAATTCATCATCAATCATCTTCTCTTCAGCAAGTATTCTTTCTTCGTCTGTCATTTTTCAATTGTCTCCAATTGGTTTAATAAAGTTATTAGCTATAAAATCTAACGAAATTACAAAGAATTTGCAAGATTATGTGTAAAGTAAATGTTAAAACAAGATGATATGTATTCAATATATAAAAAAAGATTATCTTTGCAACGATAATAGGGGTGCCTCTAATTAAAGGCTGAGATCATACCCGATGAACCTGATCCGGATAATGCCGGCGTAGGAATTACAATGAGCTTTTAATAAGTTCTTCATCTTTTTAGGTATCTATCTTAATTAAATCCCCTTTTTTATTTAACAAATAAGTGTGTAGTAAAACTATGCACATAAAAAATTATGTGAATGAAAAAGGTATTCAGTACATTCATAGTGTTATTTGCGCTATGTTCAATTTTGGTTGCACAGAAGATGCAATTGGACAGTTTAAAACAATTTGATTTAGAGGAAGTTGTTGTTGCATCAACACGAGCCGGTTCCTCAACACCCGTCACATATGTCGATGTTTCGGCAGATGAGATTAAGCAACGCAATGCCGCGCAAAACATTCCATCAATATTACAAACCTTGCCATCGTTAGTCGCATTCTCAGAAGACGGTTCAGGTTTAGGCAACACATCTTTTCGCATCCGCGGTACCGATGCCACCCGAATCAACGTGACCCTCAATGGTATGCCACTCAATAATCCCGAAAGTCAGGAAGTTTATTGGGTTAACCTGCCCGACATTTCAAATTCGATACAAAGTATTCAGGTACAGCGCGGTGTTGGGACCTCCACCAACGGATCCGCAGCATTTGGTGCAAGCATATCAATGAAGACCGTCGGTGCACGAACCCAAGCATATGGAGAAGCATCCACAACCATAGGGAGTTACAACACCTTTTCCTCCACACTAAGTGGTGGAACCGGCATCCTCAAAAACGGGCTCTCATTTGATGCCCGCTATTCACGTAAAACCGGAGAAGGATATATTCGTAATGGTAAAGTCGACCATCGTAACTTCTACTCATCCCTCTCCCACTATACCGATAACCAATTGATCAGACTCGTTTACATCAATGGCATTCAGCACACCGGAATTACCTGGGAAGGAGTAAGCGAAGATCAGATGAAAGATTCAGAATACGGACGTCGATATAATCCGGCAGGCGAGTATTATGATGAAGCCGGTAATCGGCTATATTATGATAATGAAACAGATAACTATTTCTCTAATATTGCGCAGCTGATGTATAGTCGTCAATTGAACGATGCATTATCAATAAACGCCGGATTTAATTACAATCACGGTTATGGATATTACGAAAACTACAGAGAAGACAAAGATTACTCCGATTACGGACTAGACAATCAGATAATTGACGGCATCACCCATACCTATTCAGATATTATCAAACAAGAATTGATGGTAAATGATTTTTATGTGGGCAATGTTTCATTAGTTCATAAAACTGACCGATTGCACATAGATGCAGGAGCAATGTACAGTTTCTATGCAGGTAATCACTATGGAAAACTTCCGTGGATAAAATGGAATCAGAACATAAATACAGAAGAATATGAATGGTATCGTAACAAAGGAGAAAAGAAAGAATTCAATATCTTTGCAAAAGGCGAGTACCAGCTGAACAATGTAATCTCTCTTTTTGGCGATTTACAATACCGTTATATAAATTATTTTCTGAAAGGAATAGATAAAGACTTTGTGGAAATGAATGGAAATTACGACTATAACTTCTTCAATCCCAAAGCAGGACTGTTTGCACAACTGGATGATGAAAACCAACTTTATGCATCGATAGCCGTAGGACAACGAGAGCCATTGCGTACCGATCTTAAAGACGGTGCTAAAGGAACCGATGCAACTCCTATTCTTCCTGAGCGAATGATTGATTATGAACTTGGATATAGATTTAACAACGATAATGGCATTCATTTTGGTGCAAACCTCTATCTGATGGACTACAACAATCAGATGGTACAAACAGGAAAACTTAACGATGTAGGTTACAAGTTAATGGAAAATGTAAAAGACAGTTATCGCGGCGGATTAGAGATTGAAGCAGGCATTCCCTTCCTTAAAAAATTCAGGTTTGATGCAAATGCCACATTCAGTCATAATAAGATCAAGAACTACATTGCCTATTTTGATCAATACACCAATTCAGATGATTATGAATGGGTTGGTCAGATTTCAAAAGAATACAACAAGACCAACATTTCATACTCTCCAAATATTGTTAGTGTCGTCGGTCTCACTTATCAACCAACCTCCGCGTGGATGTTCAACATATTTGGAAAGTATGTCGGCAAACAATATTTAGACAATACAAGTGACGATTTGAAATCGATTGAAGCATATTTTGCAAGCAATATCACTGTTGGATATACGTTTCAGGATACCCCCATTGGAAAAATATCAGTACAAGGATATATAAACAACCTGTTTAACTCCGAGTTTGTAGCGAATGGTTGGGCAGCGACAGATACTTTTCAGGACGGTAGTTCAATCAATTATGTAGGTTATTATCCACAAGCCACGAGAAATTTCTTATTGAGAATGACCATCAGTTTCTAAGACAAAAAACAAAAATGCAATTCTTCCAGTCCATTTGGTTTGAAATAATAGGAGTAATTATTGGATTGCTATATATCTATTACGAGTATAAAGCAAGTAAATGGTTGTGGCCCGTCGGCGTAATTATGCCCATTGTATATATAATTATTTACTATTTCGGAAAATTCTATGCCGATATGGGCATACAGTTTTATTACTTTTTTGCCGGCATATATGGATGGATAAAATGGAGCAAAGGAGAATCGACCGACAACACAATTCCCATTTCCACCACACCAAAGCGTTATTTTTTCCGAATGAGTGCAATTACTGCACTGTCATTTACCATTATCGCCTTTATTCTTATCAAGTTCACCGACAGTCCCATACCATATGGAGACAGTCTGACAACCGCCCTTAGCATATTGGCAATGTGGATGTTAGCGAACAAATATATTGAACAATGGTGGTTATGGATTATCGTAGATTTGATTTCAAGTGGTCTGTATTTTTGGAAAGGGCTCACTCCAACAGCCATTCTTTATACAATTTACGCGATCATTGCTGTATTTGGATATTTCAAATGGAAAAGCATGATGATACAAGAACAAAAATTATCCAATCCAGAAATATAAAGACTTTTTTAAAGTCGGCACATATTTAATTGAAGATAAGATTTATAATCGGTTATTCAGATTCGAAAGATTATTTGAATTTATGTTGAAAAATCAGGGAAGAATGATCGAAGAATAGAGGAAGATTAATCGAAGAATTGCGGAATAATGATGAGACAATGATGGAAAAATCGCTGAATAATGATCGGAGCATAGTGAGAGCATGATGGGAGCATGGTGGGAGCATCACCGAGGTAGAATGAGTGCAATTTGAGCGCTACTTCAGCATAATTGCACAATTTAAGCATCTTTAACTGAATTAGCTTTCCCATGTTACAACTATTCAATATTTTAGTAAAATTTATGAACCTAAACAGGTCAAGACATGAATACTGCCGATCAGAATTACTCACTAATGGCAATTGCAACATTCAATAAAATGAATGCTTATCAATCCGTTTGGATCAATAATTCGGCTATTAAAACCGAAATGAAGAAGTTGGAATCTAATCTATCCCAGCTTGAAACAGTAAGTAAAGAAACTATTATCACCACCATTAACGTTACTCAAGACAAGGTTAAAGCTAAAGCAGAAGCAATCAGCTCCATTTTAAAAGTTACTGGACCTGCAAGTGTTTATGCGCTTGATATTAATAATACAACTCTTCACGACAAATTGAATGTCAGCAAAGGTTTACTAAATAAAATGCAGGATAGTGTTCTTCCACAGCGACTTACTCGAATAAATAATATCATCTCTCACATTGCACACGATTTACTTGAATATGGGTTAACTACTCAGGATATCAGCAATGCAAATTCAAAAACAAACATTTATATTTCTATTGTTGACGATCCAAAAAAACTTATCGCTGAACGTTCATCCAAAAATAAAACTGTTTCTGTACTCATTGAAGAGCTACGTGATATTTTCTACAGACTTGATAAACTGATGAAAGTATATGTTGATACTGATGTTTATTTGGAGTACAGAATGGCACGCAAAATAATTGATTATTCCAACAAAACCGAAAATAAACAAGAATAAACAATCAATCAACTTTAATACGTTATATTTGTTTAATTAATAATTAAACAGAATTATGAAACAAACAAATTACTATTATGGGAAAAAACAGAATCTTTGAAGCGTTGATTATCGCTATAGGTCTACTTCTAATGGGATTAGCCGTGAGAAGCGGAATTAAAATATTCTCTGAACGAGACAGAGCAGTGAATGTTAAAGGACTTGCCGAGATGGAAGTTCCTGCCGATCGTGTAATATGGCCATTGCCCTTTAAAGTAGTCGGCAATGATCTCATAACCATATATGACAATTTAAATGTTAAGAACAAAGCTATCATCTCATTTTTGAAAGCCAACGGCATTATCGAAGAAGAGATCAGTGTTTCCGCACCTGTTGTGATTGATATGGAAGCAGAGCGTTATAATACCAACCCGCCACCATACCGTTATAATATTACATCGATAATAACTGTAACATCCAACAAAGTAGATAATGTTCGTAAATTGATGAGTGAACAAGGAGAACTTTTAAAACAAGGAATTGCAGTTACCGGTGGAGACTATCAATATGTAACACAATATGAGTTTACAAAACTGAACGAAATCAAACCACAGATGATTGAAGATGCAACAAAAAATGCGAGAGTTTCGGCAGAAAAATTTGCTAAAGATTCTAACAGTAAACTCGGGAAGATAAAAAGTGCCAATCAGGGTCAGTTTTCTATTACCGACAGAGATGCTAACACACCATACATAAAGAATGTGCGCGTGGTAAGTACAATTGAATATTATTTAAAAGACTAATCGCATAAAGCATCACTAATAAGTGCAGAAATTCAAAGAAAATCTTAGTCAATCATCGTCAACGTCAAGCAATTGGACGAAGGAGAATAAATCATATGTTGTAATTATTGCTAACGGACGATTTCCTCATCACCACATTCCGCTGACATATCTTAAAAAAGCTGCATACATCGTTTGTTGCGATGGGGCGGCAAACGATTTTATTTTGCAAGGCGGAATGCCAGATGCGATTGTGGGCGATTGCGATTCAATATCTGAAGAGAACAAATCGCGTTTTGCCCATATTCTGCACCGTAACCCAGATCAGGAGACAAATGATTTAACCAAATCGGTAATGTTCTGCGTTGCACAAGGGAAAAAAGATATAATCATCATAGGGGGAACAGGCAAAAGAGAGGATCATACTATCGGAAATATTTCTCTTTTAGCTGAGTATGTGAGCATCGCCAATGTTAGAATGTTGACTAATTACGGTATCTTCACACCGGTTAATTCAAATACAACATTCGAAAGTTATAAGGGTGAAAAGATTTCAATTTTCAGTATCAATTCCAATGAAATATCAACAACAGGATTAAAATTTCAGGTGACCGACCGTGCATTGACAAACTGGTGGCAGGGAACTTTGAACGAATCTTTGGGTGACAGCTTTTCTATTGATACTTCGGGCAGATTAATTGTTTTTCAAGTTTATAATCTGTTAGATTAACGCATTTAAAACAGTTCTCTCAGTACTTCCAACGATTTTAATGTTGGGAAATCATAAACATGCAATCTATAGTATATCAGCATATTATCAATGATAATATTCCTATCGACTCTTGACAACTTGAATAAATGCATGTTTCTGAAGTTTATTCTACTCAATATGAGCAGATATTGACTTTGAGATTTATTAAGAAAATGTGAATGAAGGGGATGTGTGTCCACAAATTCACCACTCATTAAATCGAAATAAGATGATTTATGATAATTGTCTAATTTTGGCGCAATCCCCATATATCCGGTCATCCTGAACAAAAAAGCTATATGATAATTGCCGAATCCACGTGACAGGTTTTCTAATACAGTTATTGATTGTTTGAGGAAATGGAAAAGGTACCGGTTTCCTTCACTTTCTCTCAAAATCTTGGTTAGAAAGTCGGAAAGAAAAAAAGATATGGATATTTTTGATGGATTTGTGCATATTTCATAAAGAGGAAATTGACGCTCAGCTTCTTTTAATCGTTGTATCTCTCTGAGAGGCAAGTGTTCAACTTCCAAGTTGAGCACCGATAATGGAAAAAACAGGGATGTTTTTATTTTTGAATGCTTACTTTTGGAACGAGGTAAGAGGTACGAAACATTTCCAAATTCCTTAGTAAAAACATGGACAATTGAAAACTTATCGTTGTAAGTCGCGCAGCTCAGAACTATGCCTTCGGTTTTATGAAACATTTTTCATGCTTATTTATGCAAATATAATCACTTTATAGTAAAATAAAAAAGACTGCTTGCGGGCAGTCTCTTATTTTTCAAAATGAAATAGTTTTTAATATAACTTCTTTTTGATACGTGCAGCTTTTCCACGTAACGCGCGAAGATAGTATAATTTTGTTCTACGAACTTTTCCTTGACTGTTAAGTACAATGTTATCAATAAAAGGAGAGTTCATAGGGAAAATACGTTCAACACCAATATTATCAGACATTTTACGTACTGTAAAACGCTTTGTTTCGCCGTGACCAACAATTTTTATCACTACTCCGCGATATTGCTGAATACGTTCTTTAGTTCCTTCAACAATACGATATGCAACTGTGATTGTGTCACCACTTTTAAATTTGGGAAACTCTTTCTTATCCCCTGCAAAAGATTCTTCTGCTATTTTAATTAAATCCATAATTTGTAGAGCTTTATGTTAATGTTTAACGTTGTGAGAACGCAATATAACGGATTCGAGCCGACAGAGATTGCGCAAAGCGGTTGCAAAGATATAAATATTTTTTTGTTCCACAATATGATTCATAAATAAATATTCCATTTTGTCTTCTGGTATTGATTATTACGAAAAATAAAAGTATTTTTGAATTATTATTTTACGAAACATCAATAGGTACAAAATGAAAATCCTTACTCGTATTCAAAACAAAGTTCTTATTATCTTCATTATTGCAGCCACACTACTCTCTTGCAAGTCAAAATATCAGATTTCAAAAATGAGCGCAACAATAGTTGCTATGGATTCCACTTTGGATAGTTCTCCTAATTTGCCAATGCAATTATTGGTAAATACTTATAAGGTTGATCTGGATAAAGAAATGAATGTTGTAATTGGAGAATCTGAGGAGTATATGACATATAAACGCCCAGAGAGCTTGCTCACCAACCTTACGTCGGATGTGATGAAAGCTTATGGCGATGAGTTCCTGGAAAATGGGGCTGATCTGGCAATAATGAATGTGCACGGTCACAGGGCGGCAATGCCAAAAGGAAAACTGACTATCGGAAACCTTTACGAAATTTATTCGTTCGATAATGCCATCACGTTTCTTGAGCTGAAAGGATCGGACTTAAAAAAAATATTTGATGCTTACGCAATTATCGGAGGGGCAGGAATCTCAGGAAATGTGAGACTGACAATAAAAAACAAAATGTTGGTGGATGTAACAATTGATGGTAAGCCGCTGGATGAGAATAAATTATACAAGATTGTGACGCTCGATTATCTGGCCGAAGGGAATGATAATATGCAGGCTATGAAAGATGCTGATAAGAGATTGAATACAGGCATTACACTGCGCGATATCATGATTGATTACATTAGTGAACAAACAAAAATAGGTAACAAGATTTCGTCAAAACTGGACGGAAGAATAACAATTCAAGATTAATTCTTTAGTAATATGAGCTATTCAAAAATATATTTAGTCTTATTCATTTTTCTAACATTCACCGGTGCGTTATTTGCACAAAAGAATATTGTAATTCTTCATACAAACGATTCTCACAGCCGCATTGAACCGGTTTCTCCTACAGATAATTCTGCGCCAAACATGGGTGGAGTTGTTCGAAGAGCTTCATATATTGATCAAATCAGATTGAACAACGAGAATGTGCTACTTTTTGATTCAGGAGATTTCTTGCAGGGAACTCCCTACTTTAATCTCTTTAAAGGAAAAGTAGAAATTGAAGCTATGAACTTGATGAGATATGATGTGGCAACTATTGGTAATCATGAGTTTGACTATGGTTTGGATGTACTGGAAAAAGTGGTTAGAAAAGCTAACTTCCCATTCATAAGCAGCAACTATGTGTTCGACGGAACACAACTTAATGGTTTGATTAAACCGTACGTCATGATTAATAAAGATGGGGTTAAAATAGGTGTTTTGGCTGTAAATATTCAACCGGAGGGATTGATTGCTGAACAATTGTATAAAGGGATCAAATTTCTGCAGCCTTATAAAATAGCAAGTGATTTGGCTACTGATTTAAAGGTGAATAAAAACTGTGATATCGTTATTTGTATATCGCATTTGGGAATTGGAAATGATTTAAAATTGGCGAAGGAATCTCGTAATATTGATATTATTCTTGGCGGTCACAGTCATACTTTTATGAAGGAACCGGAATTTGTTGAAAATATGGATGGAAAAAAAGTGATGGTCCATCAAACAAACGGAAGGGGCGTTTATGTGGGTAAAATAGATGTGGAATTAGAAAAGGTATGTAGAAAATGAGGAAAAAGTTCATAGTATCATTGTGTCTGATATTGATTTGCTCTATTTCAGTTTCGGCACAAAAAATCACTAATTTAGTTAATAACGCAAATTCAACCCTGGTCTCACATTGGGTTGATTCTGTTTATAATAACTTATCGCTCGATGAAAAAGTGGGGCAATTGTTTATGCCGATAGTCGAGAATAACAGTAGCTGGAAAAATAGAATTGAAGATTATATTAAGGGACAAAGAGTAGGTGGTTTATTGTTCGGAAAAGGTACGATGGCAACTCAGGCTGAACTGACAAACTTTGCGCAGAGTATTACTAAAACACCTTTACTTATTGCGTTGGACGGTGAATGGGGATTATCAATGCGGTTGAAAGATGCTCCGATATTCCCTAAAAACAGAATGTTAGGTGCTATTCAAGATGACAGCTTAATTTATCTTTACGGAAAAGAAATTGCTCGGCAATGCAAAGAAATGGGCATTCACGTCAATTTTGCTCCTTCTGTGGATGTGAATACAAATCCTTCTAATCCAATTATTGGTGATCGTTCTTTTGGGAACAACGCTGAAAACGTTTCGCGAAAGGGAATTGCTTTTGCTCGTGGATTAGAGGATGGAGGGGTTATGTCGGTTGCAAAACATTTTCCGGGTCATGGCGACACGTCGGAAGATTCTCACAAAACTTTGCCCACAATTCCGCATGATAGTGCGCGATTAGATGAAGTGGAACTTTTTCCTTTTCGAAAATATGTTGATGAGGGTTTATCGGGTGTGATGATTGGTCATCTGAATGTTCCGGAACTGAATACCAAAGGATTACCTTCTTCTCTGACTCCCAGTATTGGCGAAAAATTACTTCATAATGAAATGGGTTTTTCAGGACTTACTTTTACTGATGGTATGGCCATGAAAGGGGTTTCTAATCAGCAGAATATGAGTGTGAAAGCTTTATTGGCAGGGAACGATATTCTTTTGGGGGTTCCACATTTGGATCGGGAAATTAATTCGGTAAAAATTGCGGTAGAGAATGGCACAATTTCTGAACAAATGCTGGAAGTGAAGGTGAAGAGAATTCTGACTTACAAATATATTATTGATACACAGAATTTTAAGCCTATAAACATTGGCTCTGTTAAACAGAATGTAACAACAACTTACACTTTATGGCTTCAACAAAAATTATATGAGGGTTCACTTACTTTGATTAAAAACGAAGAGAATCTGATTCCTGTAAAGGGACTGGATAAAAACAGCATTGCAGTGGTTTCTATTGGGTTTTCAAACAATAATGTATTCCAAAAAACACTGAAAAAGTACGCGGATGTGTCTTCTTTTTATGTTTCTTCAACAGCAAATATTTCTGATATTGAGAAAGAACTGATGGATTTCGATATTGTTATTTATGCTATTCACAACCGGAATTCTGAGAATGTGGATTCTTTGCACCGAATAACCAATAACAAAAAATCTATCATCGTTTTCTTTACAGATCCTGCCGAAGTAGATCAGTTTAATATTACTACGGGTCAGGCAAATGCTGTTTTATTGGCATACGATAATTCTGATAATGCACAAAAAAGTGCGGCTCAAGGTATCTTCGGGGGCATAGAAATAATTGGCAAATTGCCTATTGATGCGGGAAAATTTATAGTCGGCACGGGAGAAAAAACAGAAAAAATGCGACTGGCGTATTCTTCACCAGAAGAGGTTGGCATTTCTTCTGATAAATTCGATGGAATTGAAGCAATTGCGCTGGAAAGTATTCGACAAAAAGCTAATCCGGGGTGCTATGTTTTGGTGGTAAAAGATGGGGTGGTAATTTATGATCGTGCATTTGGCAATTTTGAGTATGGAAATAGTCCAAAAGTTACGTCTGAAACGGTCTACGACCTTGCTTCAGTAACTAAAACCACGGCGACGCTGCCCGCTGTCATGAAACTTTATGATGAAAATAAACTACGTTTACAGGATCCTATCAGCAAATTTGTTTCTGAAACCAATGTTAGCAACAAATCAAGCATCACAATCAGGGAATTACTTTTTCATGAATCAGGAATTATTTCGTTTATTCCTTACTATAAATTTGCAATGGATTTAAATGATTCTTCGGAACCATTGTTTAGTAAAAAATCGAGTATTTTTCATGCTTATTATGCGGGTGCATGGGGCAGAACAGATTATGAATTTATACCTGATCTAATTTCTAATAATGAGTCAGAATTATTTCATATGCCTGTTGCTGAAAACTTGTTTGCAAGTGACAAAATGCACGACAAACTACTCAAAGAGGTTATCGATACTGATCTTAGAAGAAGAAGCAGATATGAATACAGTTGTCTCAACTTCATGCTGTTAAAGGAGGCGGTAGAAAGTATCAGCAAGACAGATCTAAACTCTTTCGTACAAAAAAACTTTTACGATAAACTGGGAATGACAACCACTACTTTTCAACCTCTCAAATATATGTCAATTGACAATATCCCTCCTACTGAAAATGATCCTTTCTTTCGCAAACAGCAAATCAGGGGATTTGTTCATGATGAGGGTGCGGCTCTCTTTGGTGGAATTTCAGGAAATGCCGGGTTGTTTTCTAATGCGAATGATCTGGCGAAATTATGTCAGATGTGGCTTAACGACGGTGAATATGGTGGCGAACAAGTACTTAGTAAAAAGACTGTCCAACTTTTCACAACCCAAAAAAGTAGCAAAAGCAGACGGGGATTGGGATTTGATAAACCTGACTTGCAAAATAGTAATAACAGTCCTTGTAGTCCTCAAACTCCAATTTCAGTTTATGGGCACACGGGATTTACTGGTACGTCATTTTGGGTAGACCCAACAAACAATATGATTTATATCTTCTTGTCTAACAGGGTGTTTCCTTCCAGATCTCCCAATAAACAATATTCGCTTAATATTCGTGAGCGTATTCAAGAAGAATTATACAATGCAATAAAAAAGAATTAACAAAAAAACCTCAACAGATTCAACTCATATATGCAATCAATAATAAAAAGCAATTCGGTAATACAAGATATTCAAAAGATTATTCAATCGATTCAATACGATAAACTTTTCGTTTTGACAGACGAAAATACAGGACAAAAATGTTTTCCACTGATAGAATCTATTCCCGAAATAAAAACTGCAACAAGAATTGTTATTGCAGCAAACGATACGAATAAAAACCTTGATAATCTTTCGGTTATCTGGAAACATTTAACGGAAAACAATGCGACACGTCATTCTCTGTTGCTTAATCTCGGCGGAGGCATGATTACCGATATGGGTGGGTTTGCAGCTGCAACTTTTAAAAGGGGGATCAAATATATAAATATTCCTACTACGCTGTTAGGGGCGGTGGATGCTGCCGTTGGCGGAAAGACAGGTATAAATTTTGAGGGCTACAAAAATGAGATCGGAGCTTTTTATCCGGCAGAGAATGTTATCATCTCATCTGACTTCTTTCGAACTCTTTCTATCGAAGCAATTCTATCGGGTTATGCCGAAATGTTGAAACATTCACTTATTCACTCTCAAACTGATTGGGAGAAATTATTATCTTTCGATTTTGAGAATGTCAATTTTGCAGAATTGAACGAACTTGTATTCAGCTCTGTTTCAATCAAAGAACATATTGTGGAAAAGGATCCATTCGAGAAAAATATTCGTAAAGCATTGAATTTTGGTCACACCATCGGTCACGCTTTTGAGAGCTATTCAATTATTATTGAGAAGCCCGTGCCACATGGATTTGCTATCGCATGGGGAATGATTGCCGAGTTATATCTTTCTCACAGATTGTGTGGTTTCCCTAAAGAAAAGTTGCAGAAAACGATCCATTTCATCCAAAAACATTACGGTTATCTGAACATAACTTGCGATGAATATGAAAAGTTATATGAAATTATGACGCACGATAAAAAGAATGAAGGTCAGGAAATCAACTTCACTCTTTTATCTGATATTGGGAACGTAAATATCAATCAAACAGCTAATATGGAACTGATCTTTGAGGCGCTTGACTTTTATCGCGATACAGTTCATATTTAAAAACCCTTTTCAACTCAGGATTTCAAAGAATCTTTATATTTGATTACTTTTTAATTCTTTGTTAATCTGCTCAATATAGTTAAGAATTTCTTCTCTTCCTTGTCCTTTTTCAGATGAGGTTAAAAAGATTTTTGGAAGTTCTTCCCAAGTTTCTAATAGTTTCTGCTTGTATGTTTCTACATTAATTTGTGATTTGCCTGCACTTAATTTATCAATCTTTGTGAACACGATGGTAAACGGAACTTCTTTTTCTCCCAGCCATTCGATAAATTCCAAATCAATCTTCAAAGGTTCGTGTCGAGTATCAATGAGTACAAATAATGAAATTAATTGAGAACGATACATAATATAGTCTTCAATTATCATACGCAACTTGTCCCTGTTCTCCTTTCCACGACGGGCATATCCATATCCAGGTAGATCGACAAGATACCATTCATTGTTAATAAGAAAATGGTTTATCAACATGGTCTTTCCCGGTGTGGATGAGGTCATTGCCAAACCTTTTTGGTTTGTCAGCATATTTATAAGCGATGATTTACCGACATTTGATCGTCCAATGAAAGCATATTCCGGAAATTCATCTTGAGGACATTTTCGGTAATCAGTATTACTTATTACAAATTCAGCACTTTTTATATTCATATTATTTCTTGTTTTCTAAATGAGATATCATTTTAATACTAATTATTTCAATTCAATCACCATCTTTCACCATCTTTTTTTTTCTTGTTTATAATTTGGAAATCACATTGCAATCAATTGGTTTTGCTTGTTATTCTTTGATAATATCCATAAACCAAATGCAGTTATTGCTCCATTGATGAGCAGTAACTCATAACCTACCTGATAATTTAGCAATTGCTTGAAAGCGATTTCAACAACCATACAAATTAAAGGTGATGCAACAGCTACATACGGAACGTATTTATCAATTGGTTTAATCTTTGAGTATAATCCCATAAAATACATGCCAAGCAATGGACCATAAGTATAAGATGCTAATTTGTAAATTGCGTTGATAATACTGTCTGATCCGATTGAATGAATTATCATAATAACTATCACAAAAACTGTGCTTACTCCGACATGCACAATCCTACGCGTTTTAATATTTTGTTTCTCCACATTATTACTCTTTTCCTCATTCTTCATGCCCAGAATATCTACACAGAAAGAAGTAGTGAGAGCTGCTAATGCCGAATCTGCACTAGAGAATGCTGCTGCTACAATTCCAACAACAAACATACCCAACGAAATTGAGCCTAAATGACTACTCACTATATAAGGCAAAATTTCATCAGAAATTTCAGGTAAAGTTATATTGTTTCGTTGCGCAAATATCAATAAGAGTACTCCTAAAGATAAGAATAACAAATTAACAGGTATAAATGCAAATCCATAAGTAATGACGTTCTTCTTTGCATCTTTCAAGTTCTTAATAGTTAGATTCTTCTGCATCTGATCCTGATCAAGACCAGTCATCACGATTGTAATGAACATTCCGCTAAAGAATTGTTTTAAGAAGTTCTGCGTACTCACCCAATCATCAAATACCCATATTCGGGAATGAGGACTTTGGACAATAGCGTTAGTCATTTCACCAACATTCATAGTCATTGCTCTTCCCAGCTGCCAGATGATTAAAACTAGAGCAATAAGGAACAAAGCCGTTTGAATTGTGTCTGTCCAAATGATAGTTTTGATGCCGCTTTTAAAACTATACAACCAGATTATCAGAATTATACCTATAACTGTAGCCACAAATGGAACACCCCATGCATCAAAAACCAAAGTCTGCAGGATAAGAGCGACTAAGTATAATCGTGCAGCAGCACCAAGTAATTTTGAAAGGAGGAAAAACCATGCACCCGTTTTGTACGATGTCTTTCCATATCGTTGATCCAGATAACCATAAATTGTGGTTAAGTTTAACCTGTAATATAAAGGCAAAAGCACATAAGCAATTACCAGATATCCGGCAAAAAAGCCAAGTACCATCTGCATGTAAGACATATCCAGATTACGCACCATTCCGGGAACCGAAACAAATGTTACACCTGATATGGACGTACCAATCATTGCAAAAGCGACTAAGTACCAAGGAGATCTTTTATTTGCACGAAAGAAAGCATCGTTATCTGAACTCTTTCTACTGGTTAGATAAGAAATAAACATTAACAATAAAAAATAGACAATAATAACGATTATAATAAAGCTGCTCTGCATAATATATCTAATTACAAGTTTAAAAAGTACTCGCTTAATTCAGGAAAGGAATCAAATTTCAGTGTATAATTTGTTGTTGTTCCAAATCCATAAGTTACAAATACAAATGGCACACCTGCTGTTTGAGATGATTTGCTATCTGATTCTGTATCACCAACATAAACAGGATGTTGGAGGTTATGCTTTTCAACCAGCAACTGCATGTTAAAGCTTTTAGGTTTCAAATTCATGCCATGTTCCATATAATCAGTGAACAGATGACGCGTTTTAGTATGATTCATAAAATTCACCAAACCGTTTTCTTCACAATTGCTCAGCATAAAAAGTTTGTACTTGGAAAACAACCTTTCCAGACCCTCGTTAACTCCGTGATATATAATCGGTTTCATTGTAGGCACTATCGATTGATAAGCTGCAATAACCTCATCGAAAACTCTGTTATGTTCAACTTCAGAGTCATCTGGTAAAAGGGTTTTCAGCATAACAGATGCCTCTTTTCCCATTAAACCAATGATATCTTTCCGCTCAATTAGTCTGATGTGCCCGGTTTTCTTAAATGCTATATTCCATGAAAGAACATAAGAATCTACATTATCCCACAATGTTCCGTCCATATCAAAGATTAAGCTATCTGGTTTGTGCATGTGTCCTGAATTAATTTTTAGTTGCAAAAGTAATCAACTCCGCCCGAAGCAACAAATAAAATATGCTTTAAAACAAAAAGGTTTAACTATTTGTTAATATGGTAAATAATAACATGTTCTTATGAAAAAGACGAAAGTCTGTGCAATTGTGAACCCTGTTTCCGGTACAAGTTCCAAAGACAATATTCCATTAAAAATAACAGAATCGCTGGATGCATTAAAATATGAAGTGGAAGTTAAAATTACGGAGTATCCAAGTCAGGCAACTACAATTACCCAAGAGGCTGTTAAAAATGGATTTGATATTGTAATTGCTGTTGGAGGTGATGGAACCGTAAACGAGATAGCAAGAGCTTTGGTAGACACCAATTGCACACTGGGCATTTTGCCTTTAGGCTCTGGGAATGGGTTGGCACGTGATTTAAAGATATCGCTTAATTTGGATGAAGCCATCAATGTGATCAAAGAAAATAATGTACGTGTAATTGATTATGGCATAGCCAACGAACATATATTCTTTTGTACTTGCGGTGTGGGATTCGATGCATTTGTAAGCAAGAAATTTGATGAAGATGTTCAAAGAGGACGGATTGGTTATTTCAAGAACATCATGGAAGGATTTGCCGAATTCAAATCGGAGGAGTACGAAATCACTTACGATGGTGGTGTTCTAAAAGAACAAGCTTTTATTGTGACATGCGCCAATGCTTCGCAATATGGATTTGATGCAGTGATTGCACCCGGAGCCGACATGGAAGATGGAAAACTAAATGTATCAATACTGAAACCGATGAATGCACTGGAAGTTCCTGTAGCAACATTCCAACTCTTTGCAAAAACACTCGATAAAAATCACAAAGTTATAACACTAGAAACCAGTAATATAACAATTAAAAGAAAGCATGACGGTTACTTGCAAATAGACGGTGAGCCACTAAATGCAGGTAAAGAAATCAACATAAAAGTGATACCAAAAGGATTAAGGGTCTTAGTACCAACTATTATGAAAACATATGAGAAAGAAAATCAAAACATCTTCAATGCGCTCACCAGATGGTTTTCAAACACTCAGCATTGAAAACACTTTTGGGTTGCTATTCTTTTCTCTTCCAGATTGTAACCTGAACTTTTCTGCTTTCAGTAATACGCGATGACTTTTTGAGAGTTAAGTCGAGTTCATTATTTATACTGATTAAATGAAATTGCGGATCAAGTAAAGCTTTGATTCCTTCGAAAGAAGTTACAGGTTCTCCATCTTGTTTGAACCCACCGGGCCAGTTTTCACGAGGAGTTACCGACAAGTTCCATTCATACGTTGAAGCAATCACGAGATAACCATTCTCTTTCAATCGTTCGTGAATATTCATCAAAAAGCCTATTGGATCACGTAATTCTTCGAGTAACAAAGGCATAACAATCAAGTCATAATTTGTAAAATTAGGATTTAGATTCATTGCATCCCCCTGCATAAACAAAACATTATCTTTTGTTTTGTCGAGACCAAAATCAGATAAAACAACTTCCCTGTAAAATACCAGTTCACCCTCATCCTTCATAGTGTAGCGCATATATCCCTGTTCTTGCAGTTGAATAGCCATACGAATCATTCTCACAGTGAAATCGAGTGCAGTAACATCATCATAATAATGAGCCAATTCAAAGGCTAATCGTCCGGTATCGGCATTCAAATCCAGAATACAAGCATTCTTATTATCATTCATGACAGAATGAACAATATCTGCCAATTTCTTTTGGAAATTTGGTTCATGAGCGTTACCACCTCCCCAGTTAGTTTCACATGAAATAGTTATCTCCTCATCTGACTCATAATCTGCGCTTTGTATATTAAGGACAGCATCAGATTCGATATATCTGAAACCCGCATGTTGATAAAAATGACGTCTAAAAGCATAACGAGCGTGCAATGTAGCCTCATTACCGGTCGATATCCATGATCCCCCTTTTATCAGATTATGTTTACCATCAAAAGTAGGAGTAGAAAAATCGTCGTACATTGAATGTACTTTAAAGCCGGGGAATCCGGTGATGGGAGTTTCGGTCCACTGCCAAACATTTCCTATAACATCGTAGAAATCACCCTGTTGAAACTTATCTACCGGACAAGGCGACAAATAATATTCAAGATTTATATTTCCTGGAGCACTCTCCCACTCCATGACATCCTTTAAGCCAGAAACTTTATGCAAGCGATACCATTCCACCTCGGTAGGCAGACGATAATTCTTGCCCGTCTTGTCGCTTTTCCAATTACAGAAAGCCTTTGCTTCCAGATAGTTAACCTCCACCGGCCAATTCCATGGCATTGGGATTTCATTTATTACCAATCTAAGTCGATATTCATTTCCCTGCAATCTCCAAAATAGAGGCATCTGTGCATGCTTGAAATTGCGCCATTTCCACCCCTCTTCAGTCCAATACGATTTGGTTTCATAACCATTATCTTCAATAAACTCCAAAAATTCGCGGTTAGAAGTCAAAAACTTAGCAGCTTTGAAGTCCTCAACTTGTTCAGAATAATTCCCATATTCGTTGTCCCAGCCATAAAAAGGGTGCTCCATAGGTTTGCCAAGTTTCATTACGGCACCTTTAACATCAACAAGTTCATTTTTAGGAGGTTCCCCACTTTTATTGTATTGTTCTTCAATAAAATTCGGAGTCACCTCATCCAAAGGTAGTTGGCGAATCAGTACCGATGAAGTTTCCAGATGAATTCGTTCATGTTCAATTCCCATCATCACAATCCAGAAAGGGCTATCCATTATAATTGGGATTTCAAGCGATACCGAGTCGATCACATCAAGCACCACTTTTTTAACTTGATCGCGATAGTCTCTCACATCCGATACCGGGGGCCAATCGTAATGATTATTATCCAGATCATCCCAACTCATCTCGTCAACACCAATAGCAAAAATCGATTCAAAACGCGCATTCACACGTTGTTTGATCACCTTTGCCAGCATTAATTTATTGATGAAAAATACAGCCGTATGGCCTAAATAAAACAAGATTATGTGTCTTAGCGGGTCGCCCCTGTGATAAAACACTTCGTCCGATTTAAGTTGAGTATATAGCAATTCATCAATCGTCCAGGTTTTCAAAAAATACTCACGAATGGCCGATCGCTTTTCATCAGGAGTTCCGGAGCGAAGATTGATTGTTCTTGTAATTAATTCATTCATTTGCATAGCTTTACGTATATAATTCTAATTAAGTTCTTATATGGATATTTAATCAGAGAATAATTATTGTAATGATTTATGTAGATAAAGTTTTTCCATTTGGAAATGTTCACCCGTAGCACGTATTTTTGGTTGAAAAATAGTTGCCACAGGTTTAAACCCCAATTTTTGGTATAAAGACATGGCGGGTTTGTTTTCTTTCCAAACGCGAATCACTGCATCTGTACAATTATGAGAAGCTTGTGTTAAATAATTATTCAGCAATTCGGTTGCAACCGCTCTACCTCTGAAATCGGTGTGAACCATAAGTTCTGCAATATAAATGGATGATTCTACGGGAATTTCAGGACAAGTTTCCACAGGGAAATCAAGGTCTTTTTTGAGAGAAAAAGCAAGTAGTACACCCGCTAAACGGTCGCCAATAAACGCCATATTTCCACTCCCCTTTCTAACCAATTCATCTAATTTGCTCTCTGCCGCTTCATTTGTATAATATTGTGCATAATCACCGGTAGTAAATGCATGCAGGTATAGTTCAATTATTTTTCCGCGAAATCGTGGATAATTATATTGATCTAAATTAAAAATACGAGCTTCTGACGTTTCCATTTGACTGCAATTTTTATTTATTAAACAATAATACAGTGTGCTTGTTCAGTAGTCATTTTTTAAAGATTCTATTTTGCTTGTAGATAGTAAATTAGGAAATTGAGAACATTCGTCATTAAATTATGTTAAACAATTTTCAGTTTTTCTTGGGACGATGGTGGGAGCATGGTGGGAGGAAGCTCATAGTTAAATATTATTAAATAGCAGACGTTAGTTTTCCATGAAAGTGTTCTCCTTTTTATTAAATAATTTTGACTATATTTGAACATTAGGAGTAACTTTGTGACGTTTTAGAGTCTGTATACTTCATTTTTACTGAAATACAAATTATTATGATTGATTATATTAAAGGAGATATTGCTGAACTTAATCCGGCTTCGGTTACAATTGAATGCAGCGGTATTGGTTATCAAATGAATATTTCATTGAACACTTATACAACACTGAACGGATTGCAAACGGCAAAACTTTTCATTCATGAATCTATCCGTGAAGATGCGCATGTTCTGTTTGGATTTGCTGATAAACATGAACGTCAAATATTTCTTCACCTCATCAGTGTATCTGGTGTAGGACCAAGTACTGCACGAGTAATCCTTTCGTCCCTCAGTTCCAAAGAGTTGGCCGGTGTTATCGCTACTGAGAATGTTACTGTTCTGCAATCCGTTAAGGGTATTGGGGCAAAAACGGCACAACGTATCATTGTAGATTTGAAAGATAAAATAAAACTCACAGACGAGGAAGGTTCTCTGCAAACCATAACTAAGGCCGATATTTCACAAACCGGTCACGAGGCAGTCGCCGCGCTGGTTATGCTTGGTTTTAATCAGACTGCATCTCAAAAAGTAGTGTCTAAAATTGTGAAGGACGCGCCCTCTGTTTCTGTTGAAGCTGTTATTAAAGAAGCTTTAAAAAGATTGTGATTTGGCGAATGATGATTAAATAATAAACCCCGGACGATTATTCGTTCGGGGTTTATTGTCTAAATCTCACTAAATTATCCTTCAAAACCGACTTTGGCATGTGTGCCGTCGCAAAAGGGTTTGTTCTTTGATGCACCACAACGACAAAGATGAATTGTTCCTTCTTTTACTTCGTTTGTTCCGTCGGGGCGTACAATGTTGAATTTTCCTTCCAAGTGGATAGGACCATTTTTAAATAACTTTACTTCTAATAATGAATCCATAATTCTTGTTTTTATTAATTGTCAGACATTAAATAATTTATTTTTTGGTACAGTGGCCACAAACTCTTTTAAATAGAAGGGTTCAAAATATGCTACATCAACAAAATCTTTTTGTGTAAATGCTTCTTCACCCAAAGCGTGCATTGCTGATGCTAAAGGAATTACATTGGACAAAAAGTGAGCATTGTGATGTGTCAACTCTTTTTTGCATTTCTCAGCTCCATTACCAAAGAAAACAACCTGATGATCAACCAACAAATCGGCATAGCTTTCCTCATTTACAATATCGGCGGAAGTTTCTCGTACAACATTTAATGAGGTGTCGTAAAATGTTGAATAGACTTCCATGCGACGGGCATCAATCATCGGACAAAGCAAAGTATTACTGTCTACCTTATTTTTCACAATCCAAGCCATAATTTTGGGTGTAGGGATTGCAATCAACGGAATATCAAGTCCATAACTCAATCCTTTTGCTTCGGATACGCCAATACGTAAACCAGTATATGAACCGGGACCACTACTTACTACTATTGCATTAGGATTCAACTTGTTGTCTCGAGCAAATTCTAATATTTCACTTACAAACAGACCAAGTGAAGATGAATGTGTTCTACCTTTATCATCTTCCTTGTTTATAATAACTTCTCCGTCTTTTGTTAATGCACATGAACATGCTTCTGTAGCAGTTTCAATTGATAAAAGAATACTCATTTTGTTCTTTTGATTGTAAAGATAATAACAATAATTAATACTTTTGGTTCATTAAAGATAAAAAAAAAAGCCGCATCTATTAAAATAGATGCAGCTCTTGTTTTAAGAGTCTCAAGATAAATTAATATCTATTTCTGTCTCTGTTACCGTAACCACCGCCACCGCGATTGTTGCTTCTTGGGCGTGATGCACCTTCTTCACGTGGGCGAGCTACAGAAACTGACAATGTTCTACCATCGTATTCAGCTCCATTTAATTCGTCAATTGCACGTTGTCCGTCTTCATCTGCCATTTCTACAAAGCCGTAGCCTTTAGAACGACGAGATTCTCTGTCAGTAATAATTTTAGCTGATGATACTTCACCGTATTCATCAAAAAGTTCTTTAAGATCGGCGTCGCTGATTTGATAGCTTAAGCCTGCTACAAAAATGTTCATGTAAAAAAAAATAAAAAATAAGTAAATAATTAATTTGTGCAAAGTGTATAATAGATAGGCTAAAATTAATTGACTTGATGAAGACTAAAATAACTCATAAACTATTCTGTTATAAAAACTTTTGCGTGACAAAGATACGAATTAATTTAATATAAAAAAGAAAAGAGAGTTTTTTTTTCAATTTATTTTCAATATTGAAGATAAAATGCTATTTTAGCAGCTTTACAATTAAAAAAAGAGACGGATTTTAAAACAAAACCAGTCTGGAATATGTTTTATGAATAATTATTTAAGTGTAAAACAAACTATAATTTATTGAGTATGACAACAACTGAAAAATCAAATGCTAAACCTAAGACTAAAACCAAATCTTCAGGTTCTTCCAAAGGTTCAAAAAAGAATTTTATTTTGGATACTAATGTAATTCTGCATGATTACAAATGCCTTGACAACTTTGAAGAGAATGATATTTATATCCCTTTCATAGTACTGGAAGAACTCGATAAATTCAAGAAGGGAAGTGATCAAATAAATTTCAACGCAAGGGCTTTTGTTCGCGATCTGGACTTGATTACGGATGACGATCTGTTTAAAAATGGAGCGGATTTGGGTGTTGGAAGAGGTAAATTGTATATTGTTAGCAGCCCGCTAAACAATGAAATAATTAATGAAGCTTTCCCAGAGAGGATGACGGACAACAGAATTCTTGCAACTGTTATGGAAACGGTTCAAAAGAATCCAAACATGAAAACTATCCTTGTTTCAAAAGATATAAACCTGAGAATGAAAGCGCGTTCGCTGGGTGTTGTGGCTGAGGATTATATTAATGACAAGGTAACAAATGTTGATATTTTTGATCGCGGTGAATCAGTTTTTGAAGGAATAGATCCGGATTTGATTGATCTTATTTATTCTCAAAATGGTGGTGTGGAATTCAACTTATTCACTTTCAATGAAACAATAATTCCTAATCAATGCTTTATTCTCAGAAGTGATAGAAATAGCGTTCTTGCTCGTTATAATCCTTTTACAGATAAGATTGTTAAAGTTGAAAAGGAAACAAATTTCGGAATTCAACCTCGTAACGCTGAGCAGACATTTGCTTTTGACGTACTTGATGATCCGGATATTAAACTGGTGGGAATCACAGGAAAAGCGGGTACGGGAAAAACATTGCTGGCGTTGGCTTCAGCTCTAAAACAAAATAAAATATATAGACAGATTCTGCTTGCACGTCCAATAGTTACTTTATCTAATAAGGATTTAGGTTTTTTGCCGGGTGACGAAAAACAAAAAATCGCTCCTTATATGCAACCGCTGTTTGATAATCTGAATGTTATCAAATCTCAACTTGGAAACAATAGCTCTGAAGTACGCATTATTGACGAAATGCAAAAAACTGGACAATTGGAAATTGAAGCACTGGCTTTTATACGCGGAAGAAGTTTGTCTGACACTTTTTGTATTATCGATGAGGCACAGAATCTTACGCCTCACGAGGTGAAGACAATCATTACTCGCGCCGGAGAGAACACAAAAATGGTGTTTACCGGTGATTTACAGCAGATTGACTCTCCATATCTTGATACTCAATCTAACGGACTGGCTTATATGATTGACAAAATGAACGGACAAAACATATTTGCTCACGTCAATTTGGTTAAGGGCGAACGTAGCGAACTTTCTGAATTGGCAAGCAACTTATTATAAAAAATCACAAGTTGTAAACTTATTAATGTAAGCGTATTGCTCTAACAAAGTAATACGCTTTTTATGATGCACTCCACTGCTCTCCTTTACACAGAAATTATTATCTTTGCATTCCAATAAAGAAAAAAAATAATGCAGAAACCATCCATCCCAAAAGGAACAAGGGATTTTTCGCCTGAAGAGATGGCGAAAAGAAATTATATTTTTAATACGATAACTGATGTTTATCATCTCTTTGGCTTTCATCAGATAGAGACTCCGGCAATGGAAAATCTTTCTACGCTGATGGGAAAATATGGTGATGAGGGTGATAAACTGTTGTTCAAAATTCTTAACTCGGGCGACTTTCTGTCGACTATGGACGCTGATGATATTGCTGAAGGTAATTCGGTAAAAACGGCTAACAAAATATCGGAAAAAGGTTTGCGATATGACCTCACTGTACCGTTTGCACGGTATGTGGTGATGCATCGAAACGAAATTTCATTCCCTTTTAAAAGATATCAGATACAGCCTGTTTGGAGAGCGGACAGGCCCCAAAAAGGGCGTTACCGCGAATTCTTTCAGTGTGATGCCGATATTGTAGGATCAAATTCATTATTAAATGAGGTTGAACTCATTCAAATAATCGATGAAGTGTTTTCGCGATTCGGTGTTAGGGTTTCCATCAAACTGAATAATCGTAAAATATTGTCAGGTATTGCAGAAATAATTGGTGAGGCTGAAAAGGTTACTGATATCACGGTAGCCATCGACAAGTTGGATAAAATCGGATTGGAAAATGTGAATAAGGAACTTGCTGAAAAGGGTATCTCCGAAGAGGCTATCAGCAAACTGGAACCGGTTATCATGCTGAAAGGCAGTAATATGGAAAAACTAGAGACACTAAAGGTCGTTCTTTCTGAATCTGAATCGGGACTGAAGGGAATTGAGGAATTGAAATATGTTCTGCAGAAAACTTCTATTCTGAACACTCGGAACGAATTGGAACTTGACCTGACTTTAGCACGAGGACTCAATTATTATACGGGATGTATTTTTGAAGTAAAAGCACTGGATATTGAAATTGGAAGTATCACCGGTGGTGGAAGATATGATAATCTCACGGGAATTTTTGGCTTGCCTGATGTTTCTGGCGTAGGTATTTCTTTTGGGGCCGACCGAATTTTTGATGTATTGAACCAGCTTGATCGCTATCCGGAAAACGCATCGCATGGAACTGATGTGTTATTTGTTAATTTCGGTGAAACGGAAACGGATCATAATTTACCCATTCTTATGGAACTCAGAAAGGATGGTATTCATGCTGAAATATATCCCGAATCGGCAAAACTGAAAAAGCAGATGTCATATGCGGATACTAACAAAATCCCGTATGTTGCCATCATTGGAGAAAATGAAATAGCTGAACATAAGGTTACGCTGAAAAACATGAAAACCGGCGAACAGTTGCCGGTGAGTATTGTGGAATTGAAAGAAAAAATCATTGCTAAGCATTAACAGATGATTTCAATTGATAATCTGACAGTTGAATTTGGTGGATTTACGTTGCTCAACGAAATATCGTTTGTTCTGAATAAGAATGAACGCATTGCACTCGTCGGAAAAAATGGAGCGGGTAAATCAACGTTATTGAAAATTATTGCCGGAATTCAACAACCTACTAATGGTACAGTTTCTTATCCGAAGGGTGTCAGCATAGGATATTTGCCTCAGCAAATGAAACTGAACGATTCACGAACAGTAAAAGATGAGGCGGCTCAAGCATTTGAACATCTGCTTCTATTGCAACAAGATCTTGAGGATCTTCATCTGCAAATGACTGTGCGTACGGATTACGAATCTGAGGAATATTCTGAAATTATTCAAAGGGCAACCGATTTGCAGGAATTACTCCTTATGTCGGGTGTCAATAATTTTGAAGCGGAAATAGAGAAAACACTTTTGGGTTTGGGTTTTTCGCATAAAGATTTCAACAGATACACCAACGAGTTTAGCGGGGGTTGGCGCATGCGAATTGAATTGGCGAAAATATTGCTTCAAGCACCGGATGTTTTGCTCTTGGATGAACCAACTAATCACCTTGATATTGAATCTATTCAATGGCTTGAGAACTTTTTGACTTCGCACTCAAATGCTGTGATTCTTGTATCTCACGACAGGGCTTTCCTAGACGCGGTGACTAACCGAACTATCGAAATACAACTTGGTAATGCTCACGACTATAAAGTGAATTATACCAAGTATGTAGAACTACGAAAAGAACGTCGAGAACAACAATTGCGTGCATACGAAAATCAACGAAAACAAATACAGGAAACGCAGGATTTTATAGAACGATTTCGTTACAAGCCCACCAAATCCAATCAGGTACAATCTCGCATTAAACAGCTCGAAAAAATAGAGTTGATAGAAGTGGATGAAGTGGATAACTCACGTTTAAACTTGAAGTTCACACCTGCCCCACATTCGGGTGCTTATCCGGTTATCATGCAAGATGTTGCCAAAAGATATGGCGATCACATGGTTTTCTCCAATGTGAACATCACCATTGAACGAGGAGATAAGATTGCTTTTGTGGGAAAGAATGGAGAGGGTAAATCAACTTTGGTAAAATGCATCATGGAACAGATTGAACATGAGGGGAAACTAAAGCTTGGTCATAATGTTATCATTGGGTATTTTGCTCAAAACCAAGCTCAACTCATGGATGAAAATCAAACAGTTTTTGAAACCATAGATAATGTGGCAGTTGGTGATATTCGTACTAAAATCCGTGATATTTTAGGTGCTTTCATGTTTGGGGGTGAGGCATCGGAGAAGAAGGTGAAAGTGCTATCGGGTGGCGAAAGAAGTCGCCTTGCTATGATTCGCTTACTGCTTCAACCAGTAAATCTGTTAATCCTGGATGAGCCTACCAATCACCTTGATATTCCGTCGAAAGATGTATTGAAAAAGGCTATTAGAGAATTTGATGGTACAGCTATCATCGTTTCACACGACCGCGATTTTCTGAACGACCTGGTTACTAAAGTGTATGAATTCGGAGGTGGAAAAGTTACTGAACATTTGGGAGGTATATATGAGTTTCTTTCTAAAAAGAAAATAAGCAATCTCCGCGAGCTAGAGGTTTCAACAACTATACCGGTTCAAGTTTCACAAGAAGAAGAGGTTACTGAACTTTCCAAATTGTCGTATCAAGAACAGAAAGAGTTTAACAGACAAATCCGTAAGCTGGAAAAGCAGATTGAAGAATCGGAAAAACAGATTGAGACATTGGAAAGAAAACTGAAGGAAATAGAAAGTCAACTCTCTTTACCCGAAAAAGCTTATGATTCAGATCTCTTCAAACAATATAATGAGACAAAAGACAAAATAGCCCTGACAATGAACAAATGGGAGCGTCTGACGTTAGAAATAGAAGGAAAAAAGGAGTAAAATAACACTTAACTGCCTCTAAAATCAAGGACAATGAGATTTAGTAAATGGCTATTGAATTTATTGGGTTGGAAAACAGATAATGTACAATTGGATGTTCCCAAATGTGTGATTGCATTGGCTCCACATACCAGTAATTGGGATTTCGTAATTGGCAAACTGGCTTATAGTTCACTAGGAAGAAAAGCCTATTTCCTAATAAAGAAAGAATGGTTCTTTTTCCCATTCGATATATTCTTTCGCAGTATCGGAGGAATTTCAACTAATAGAAGTACGCATTCTTCAATGACCGATAAAATGGCTGAAGAATTTCGAAACCGAGATAGATTTCAACTAGCCATCACCCCCGAAGGTACTCGTAAAGCCAATTCCGAATGGAAAAAAGGGTTCTATTATATCGCGTTGAAAGCCAACGTTCCTATCTTGATGGTCGGATTGGACTATAAAACAAAACATGCTTTGTGGCTTGGATTATTCACTCCCACAGGTGATTACGATACTGACATTGTCAAAATAAAGTCGTACTACAAAGATTTACTAGGCAAACATCCTAAACAATTCTCACTATAAATTGTCCATTATTCTTATATCTCTTTCGATTTGAGTTTATCCGGATGTTAAAAGAAAAAGAAAAAGGCAATCTTTATTCCCCTCGATAATCGTATCCCCATTTCAAATACACGGCTCCCCATGTGAAACCTGCGCCAAAAGCTGTAAGAATAAGATTATCGCCTTTACGAAGTTGAGATTCCATTTCCCATAAACATAAAGGAATAGTGCCCGCGCTGGTATTACCGTATTTTTCAATATTGATCATCACCTTTTCGCGAGGAATTCCCGTCCTTTGAATTGTAGCATCAATAATTCTAAGATTAGCCTGATGTGGCACAAGCCAAGTTATATCATCAGGAGAAAGATTGTTTTTCTCCATAATCTCCAGAGAAACATCCGCCATGTTGGTAACAGCATATTTATAAACCACCTTACCATCCTGATGTACAAAGTGTTCTCTATTATTTACAGTTTCAGTAGAAGCTGGAAATTTGCTTCCACCCGCTTTCATTTGTAACGGAGTGTAACCAATCCCATCTGTATGCAGTGAAGCATCTATTATTCCGATATTTTCGTACGTTGGTTCAATCAGTACCGCTCCAACCGCATCACCAAACAAAGGACAAGTATTCCTATCGGTATAATCCACTATCGAAGACATTTTATCTCCGGCAATCAAGATCACTTTCTTATATCTACCCGAAAGAATCAGACCTTCACAGACCTGTAGTCCAAAGATAAAGCCACTGCAAGCCGCTTCCATATCGAAGCAGAAAGCATTTTTTATACCATTGTTCTCAGCAACAATTGATGCCGAGGACGGGAAAAAGTGATCAGGTGTAGAAGTCGCAAAAACAACAGCGTCTACATCTTGCGGAAGCGTATTTGTTTTATGCAACAGATCAACAACCGCTTTTGTGCCAAGTTCCGAAATACCTCGTCCATTCCCTTTCAGAATTCGACGTTCTTTAATGCCAACGCGAGTAGTGATCCACTCATCGCTGGTGTCAACCATTTTTGATAGTTCATCATTTGTGAGCACATAATCAGGTATGGCCGCACTTATTCCGGAAACAACAGCATGCAATTTATTCATAATAAGCTCAATTAAATAAAAATGCCCTGAAAGAACTAAGTTTTTCAGGGGCATTCAATTATTTCACAAGGTTTTATACTGTTGCACCTTTGTCAATAGCTAATTTACCTCTGTAATAACCACATTCACCGCAAACGGTGTGATAAATATGCCAAGCGCCACAATTAGGGCAAATTGCCATTGTAGGCATTTTAGCATGATCGTGTGATCTTCTTTTTCCTTGTCTTTGTGAAGACTGTCTTCGTTTTGGATGTGCCATTTTGTATATTATTTTACACTGTTATTATTAATTATCTTCAAAATTCAGATCCTTTAGAGCATCCCATCTTGGATCTGTTTTTGTATCATCTTTTTCATTATCATTGAAAGTAATATCATCATCCAAAGCAACATCATCTATGTCATCATCGTCATCATCGTCGATGCTTTTAGCCTGATGTTTATGGAATTTGGAAGCCATTAAACGATTACATTTCCCTTGTTCGTGCACATGTTTTATTGGAATATTCAACACTATGAATTCATATAAAAACCATGCAATATTAATTTCACCTTCCGTTTCAGGGATAATAATCACTTCATCACTTTCTTCTGAATATTCCTCACCCAGTTTTACAATCAGTTTATTCTGTGTATCGATCACCTGATCCATTTCATCAAGACATCTATCACAGGGTATTTGAACAACCCCTTTGATGTCGAACTCAAAATCAAAACTTGATAGAGTTTTTGTTACTGTCAACTCCACCTTCACTTTGCCTTTTTTCACTTCATCGCCATCTATAGCATCAAAGTATTTATTTTCCAGTTCGTAAGCATATTCATGCTTTCCCGGAGAAAGGCTTTTCAGAGAAATATTATATAAGCTGAATTTCGCCACAATTTTTCAAAATAAAGCGGTGCAAAGGTAGTAAAAATTTTCTTTCCACCATTGTTTTTATCTTTAAATCTCTAATAGTCTTATCAACCTTTGTATTTTTCTGCTGCCTGCAATATAATAGATTGCATTTCATCGAAATGATTTTCCAGTTCTTGCAGAAACTTAAACTGAGCACGACTACGAACAAGATTATGCTCGCCATACTCAATTTTATAATACGTATCACCGTCAAGATAATCCGTGAAGAAGCGGACTGTTTGCATAAATGTAAGCAGTTTTGCCCCGAAAGCCAGATTTCCAATCTCTACATCAGTAAGAAAAGAAGCCGCATTTTGCAAATAACCCTCGGCATAGCCTCTAAAGATATCCAGGTCCAATTTAATATTATTCAGATCCTTATCATCTTCAGCCCCCTTATTTGCGCCAGTGCGGATAAAGTCGCCAAAATCAGAAAGGACGTAACCAGGCATTACAGTATCCAAGTCTACAACACACAAAACCTCATCATTAGAATTGAAGAGAATATTATTCACTTTTGTATCGCAGTGATTTGTTCTTTTAGGAAGTGTTCCTTCGCGATACATTCTTTCAGCCCGGCACATATCATCGGCACGTGCCTCAATTTCATTAACCAGATCCTGCACAGAAGTGAGTCTGCCAACGTTATTTGCATGAACCGACTGACGAAAAGAGTTCAATCGTGTTTCCATATTATGGAAATTTGGAATTGTCTCAAACAAAGGACCTCCCGGTAGATCAGCCAGCATTTTTTGAAAATCACCAAATGCCAAACCTGCCCTATTTGCAAGTATCGGATTTATATCATCATAACTTTTGCTATCTTTTATAAAGATAGTCATTCGCCAATAGTTTCCATCCCCATCCTGATAATAAAGCTTATCGTCGGTAGTTGGAACCATCGTTAATACTTTTCTGTCGATATCCTCCGTTCCTCTTTCTACAAGTTTGTTGCGAATATGATCTGTTACACGTTTTATATTGTTTTGCAGTTGCTCAACATCTTTAAAAATAGAATGATTGATACGTTGAAGCACATATTCATTATCGCCAGTAATTACACGAAACGAATCATTTATGTGTCCGGCACCAAGCGGTTTGATAGAAAGATTTTCTTTTGAGTTAGTAAATTGTGATACGATCTCCTCCAATTTTTGAGTATCTTGCATATTTATATGTATATATTAAAGTTAGTAATTATTCATCTTCCAGTTTAATCAGCCCAAAGAATTGAGGCTGATGAAAATCGGGTTTTTCCGTTTCAATTGGAGACCAGCTTAAGAAGTGCGGTTCAGGCGTTTCGTCGCCACACTTATAGAAATTGCCTCTGATTAATTGTCCCGCTAAAGAGTCATCCTCTTCAAAACCAAGTGCACTTTTCGGAATTTCCAGATAAAGAGACCAATCGCTCACTTCCACGCCATTTTGATATTTGTGATAAATGGTTGAAAAGCGAACAATATCAGGCATATTATCCGTCAGTTTCACGGCAGTATCTCGTGAGAACCGTTTTGATGCCAGCAATGTTCCCAGTGCATTACACTCAAAATTTCTGTATTCCTGTTTTCCTTCGCGTTGCATAAAAAACTCCACGCAGCTATCTTCCCAAACAGAATCAAAGTCATTGGTGCCAAAAGTTCTCAGCTTTTCTCCCTCCACTTTATATAACAAGTAAATATATTCGTTGTCATGTGCAATATGAACAGACACAGGGAGTTTTTTAGCGAATTGGTCCGGCCAATTCACTTGATCAATTTTTACTGAAGCACCCACTTCCGAAAGAAATTTCATTCTCTCAGCAATACTCTCATATTCTTTAATAGGCTGTTTTGGGATAGAAAGCGTTTTCATTTTATTTTAATTTGTTCTCAAAGATATTCTTTTTCCTTTAAACGGACAAATTAATAAAATGCAATCTTTCTTATTTGAACAATTATCTGCTGCTCATCGACAAAACTTTCCGGTTAAATTCCTTTTCCTCCAAAAGCTTTTCCAAAGAGACATGCATCCGATATCTCCAATAATGATCTGGATTAGAAGGGATGTTTATACGTTCTTCATCCGGATCACGTTTAGATAATTCATTATCAATTGACATCCAGTCTTGCAAAGGAATAATCACCCACATTGCCGAAGAGTTAAGATGTTGATATAAAATATCAATGCACAAGTCCGTTGAGCAAACCTCAGGAGCCTCACCCCATCTTCCTAAAATATAATTATAATAATGTTGTGTTGTTTCTCTGTTTTCTTTCCACCAGCCACGTATTGGCGACATGTCATGCGTAGAAGGTGTGCAAACAGACAGATATGGGACCTTGGTGAGATCAGCAAATTCAAGATGCGAGTCCTTTGGCATTCGCTGAATCTCGAGACTTAATATCTGCAATTCGTTCATTACCGAAGGTACACAATCAGGAACCATTCCCAAATCTTCGCCGCATACAAGCATTGAAGTAGAAGATATCAATTCAGGCAATTTGCTCATTGCTTGTTCACGCCAGTAATAATTATGTCGATGATAGAAGAAATCGTCGTACAACCGGTTGAAAGCCTCTTTCACATTGTCATCCAGATATTTGTAAGAATAACTATACTGAGCAGTAATGCGAGGATGAAACCTATACGCATCTTGTCGGTCTCTCACAAACAACACCTCGTTGCACAAACCGTATAAACCATCACGTAACCGATTTATTTTTGTATCATCTTGACCATTAAATAACGCTTTTATTTTCTGTTGCGTGTCGCAAAAGGATTTCAGTCTGAATTGTTGCCAACCCGACACTTCGAGGTATAAATCCTTCACCTCATCCGTAAATTCTCCGAAGTACTCATTTAGAAAACCCTCATGGATAAACGGTTTTGTCATACGGTCCTCATCAAACGGAATGCCAGCGTTCACAATTTCTTCTGCCCAATAAGGCAATGCCGGACTAAAATGTCCTAAAAGTCCCTGAACCGATTCCACTGGTATTTCCCAAATACGGAAAAAACCAAGAATATGATCAATTCTATATGCATCAAAATAATCCGACATTTTCTTAAATCGCTCTTTCCACCATACATAATTTTCACGTTTCATAGCTGACCAATTATAAGTTGGAAAACCCCAATTCTGACCAAAGATGGAGAAGTCGTCCGGTGGTACACCCGTTTGTGTATCCATATTAAACAAACCGGGATTGGTCCACGCATCAATGCTGTCGCGATTAATTCCAATTGGAATATCTCCTTTGAGAGCAATTCCTTGTTTGTGAGCATAATTTTTTACGCCCGAGAGTTGATTGTGGAGCAAATATTGAACATAGCCATAAAAGTTGATCACATAAATTGCATCGGGGTAAATGTCGAGCATACGCGTCAGTCGCGTTTCATCATAAACAGCAAATTCTCCCCAATCAAGGAATTTGGCTGTTTTATTTTTGTTCCTTAAATAACAGTAGCAACTATAAGGGAAAATCCAGCTCTTATTATCAGCATAAAACGACTGATATTCGCTTGTTTTCAGCACTTTTGCGCCTTCTTGTTTAAATAAATCCTGAAGATATCGATATTTGAGATCTAGCACACGGTCGTAGTCTACTTTTTCTAATGAGTTCAATGCAACAGCCTCATCTTGATACTTTTTCATTGATGCAACATCCTTCAACGGATAATCTGTGAGACCCAGGTAAATGGGGTGCAACGCATAAATTGAAATTGCACTATATGGATATGAATCTCGCCATGTTCTGGTTGTTGTTGTATCGTTAACAGGCAGAATTTGAATCAGTTTTTGTCCGGTTATGGCAGTCCAGTCGACCAGTTTTTTTAAGTCGTTAAAATCACCAATACCAAAACTTTGTTCCGAGCGTAAAGAAAATACAGGAACCGATACACCCGCTCCTTTATATTGAAATCCCAAGTATTGAAATTGCAGACCCATTTCAACAAATACTCCCTCGGTACTACCGTTGAGTTCGGTAGTAAAGAGAAATCTGTTTCCGCCATCTTCCCAATGAACAACTTGTTTTGTCTTTTTGTCGGCAATAAAAAACTTATATTGAGAAACCTCGGGCAGCTGCTCTGCGTTTAACACAATCTGCCATTCGCCGCGGCGCATAAAATTGAGTTCAACCCCATGAGAGGAATCCCAGTTACTAAGATAATCATTATCTCCTACCATCATAAGCGTTTGTACTGCAGACACATAAGGACAAACAATGTTAAGGACAACACTCCTTTGAAAATAGTTTTCGGAATGCTGACTTGGCGTATGATGAAATATGGTCTTTGTAAAAGCTGATGAATAAAGATAGTGATGATAGGGCTTATCGCGCCATTGATCGTTGATTATAAATGTTTTGCTACCATCGATATTAAGGAAGCGATTTCCACCCCATTCCCTTCTCTCTATATAATTTTCATTTTTAATAAAATAGTAGTATTGAACAAAAGTTGTATCTTTAACCTTGACTTCTATGGTCCAGGAATTGCCGGTGTACACCAGCTCTTTTGCTTTATCTTCGTCAAAACTACCCAATTCAGGGACTGAACCACAAATATAAACCCTTTGTCCCCAAACAGTTGAATAATTTAACCGGTAATTTAAAGTAATCATTTCTGCTTAATTATAATATCAACACTCAATAATAGCTTTCAACTGAATATTAAACAGGCATTAAACTCAATTTGAATCTATTAGATAATGCAAAACTACATTTTTCTGCACAAATTCAATTAACTGGATAAAATATTCACAGATTTATCAATGTAATCGATTGCATGAAATATAATAGAGCTCCTACTAAAAAGCGAGCAGAATGATAATTTGTGCAGAGATTACACGTAAAAACATTGTGAGTGGATAAACTGTTGCATAACTTACGGCAGGGACATCATTTCCGGCAGTTCCATTTGAAAAAGCCAGCGCAGGAGGATCAGTCATACTTCCTGAAATAAGCCCCATAAGGGTAAAGTAATTCAGTTTGCAGACTTTTCGTCCAATTATTCCGATAATAAGAAGTGGAATAACTGTTATAAGAACACCATAACCAATCCATTTGTAACCGCCATTCACAATGGTTTCAACAAAATCGGCACCGGCACCAAGTCCCACACAGGCAAGGAACAAAGAAATTCCTATCTCGCGGAGCATCAGGTTGGCACTCATTGTTGTATATGTTATCAGTTTAAATTTAGGACCAAAACGACTGATTAAAATGGCAACAATCAGTGGACCTCCTGCTAGTCCTAGCTTAACAGGTTGTGGAATTCCGGGAATCATAAAAGGAATGCTGCCAAACAAAACACCGACGGCAATACCTATAAATATAGAAATCAGATTTGGCTCTCTCAATCTTTTCATTTGATTTCCTAAAAAACGTTCCACATTTGCAATGGAATCTTCTGAACCAACAACCGTTACGCGGTCGCCCATTTGCAGGTGAAGTTGAGAAGTGGCTACCAAATCAACACCCGCACGATTCACGCGAGTAATATTGACACCAAACACAGAACGAAGTTTTAGTTGACCAATCTGCTTGCCGTTGATTTCCGATTTGGTAATGCTTATCCTACGTGAAACCAGCATTGAATCAAGCTTATCCCAATCTGCCCTCGACATATCTAGTTTTTGTCCTATGAAAGCCTCAATGGTATCAATATTAGAAAGATTTGATACCACCAACAGTTTATCATTTTCATGTAATATGGAGTCATTCTGAGGAACTTCCAATTGCCTTGATTCTCCGTGTAAAATACGAGATATCACAAAATTAACGTCGATAAAACTCTTTATTGTTTGAATAGATTTTCCAAAAATTGCAGGGTTCTTTACCTGAAGCGAAAACATTTTAGCTTCGATAAATTTAGATTGATCGTTCTCTTCAATTTCTTTGAGTTCCTTATTAAAATCAATCTTGAAGATATATTTGAACAATACCAGACATAAAATAATTCCAATCACACCCAATGGATACGCAACAGCATAACCTGTAGCAATAGTATTATCTATTGTACCGGTCATATCGGTAAATGTTTGTTGAGCGGCACCAAGACCAGGTGTATTTGTTACAGCACCGGACAGAATACCCACCATAGTTGGCAGCGGAACTCCTGATACTAAATGGATTACATAGGTAGTAATCACACCCAGCAACACAACACCAGTTGCAAGCAGGTTCAACGTTAAACCTCCATGCTTAAATGATGAAAAAAAGCTTGGACCTACTTGCATACCTATAGAATAGATAAACAAAATAAGTCCGAATTCCTTGATAAAATGCAAAACATGTTCATCAATGACAAGTCCAAAATGGCTTAAAAAGATGCCGACAAACAAAATCCATGTTGTTCCCAGCGATATGCCAAAGATTCTTATTTTTCCAAGGAATAATCCGATGGAAATAACTAATGCTAAAATTAAGATAGAATGAGCAATGCCAGTGCCAAATAACAATTCACTAAACCAATCCATTGATATATTTATAACCTAAAATGTTTCCTAAAAATCGGCTACAAAGATAATACTAATATGTCATGAAAAAAAATATGATTAGCCAACAACAACGGCTACCCAATTATCCATCTCATTAAAATGACTATATTTTAATCCCACTTCCTCACATTTTGAAATTATGTATGGAATATCTTCTTTATAGAACCCGCTCAAGACTAGCTTCGCATTGTTATTCATGACTTTAGCATATGCTGGAATGTCACGTAACAAAATATTTCGGTTAATATTAGCAAAAATCACATCATAAGATTCTGCACTCAGCTGCTCCGCTCCTCCAAGCAAAAGTTTAATATTATTAACATTATTCAATCGTACGTTTTCAATTGCATTTTTATATGCCCAGTCGTCAATGTCGATACCGGTAATCGGGTCAGCCCCTTTCATCGAAGCCAGAATAGCAAGCACAGCCGTACCACATCCCATATCTAAAACAGATTTGTGTTGCAAATCCATCTTCAAAATCTCACGCAAAATCAAACCGGTGGTCTGATGGTGACCGCTTCCAAATGCCATTTTTGGGTCAATCAATATCTGATATTTAAATTCTCCCTCCACCTTATAAAATGGACTGTGGATAACACACTCATTATCAATCACAATTGGCTGAAAATAATGCTGTTCCCATTCTTCGTTCCAGTCTTTGTCTTCAATCTCTTCTGAACTAAAAGAAATTTCTGACTCAAGGAAGAAATCTTGAATCGTTTGATGGGTGTTTTCTTCAGAATAAACTGATGCGGGGATAAATGCATCCAACCCGGTTTCTGTTGTTACAAAGCTTTCGTAACCAATCTCGGCCAAATCTGAAGCTAGTACATCAGTAATTATCTCTGTATTGGGATTGCAGTTGAAACTTACTTTTAGATATTTCATAAATGATGTGATTAAAAAAACAAAAGTACATTTTCAATTACGTATTTAGCCGACATTAATATAATTTAACAATGGTGCATCATAGATTTCCTCTCACCCTCCTCTCACCAAATACGGAGGAAAATTCAACATAATTAATCAACGTATTTAACTTACTTTAATTATTCTTTTATAATTAATTAACATGTACGCTTTTTCTAATTATGTTTACAAACGTTTAAATTATCTAACGTTATTCAAAATGTAATTTAATAAGCATATTTACTATATTTTTGTCAAACACAAATTCAAAATCGATAATGAAACAATTCATATTAATCATATTTTTATTAACAAGCTTTTCATATTACATTTTTGCGCAGAAAAACGACAAAACCCTTATAAATGAAGGGATTGAGCTGCACGACTCACTTGAATATGAGAAGGCTATTGATAAATATAATGAAGCTTTGAAGCTGAATCCGGCATCAATGCACGCAAAATATGAACTTGCATTATCTTATTTGGAGAAGAAAGATTACAACAACGCTATCAAATATGCTACTGAAGTAATCGAATCGGGAGATTCTGTTATTCTTGCAGAATCGTATAATGTTAAAAGTGAGGCGCTTGTAGGACAGAATAAAATTGATGAAGCTATTCAACTTCTTAACGAGGGCATAAAGAAAACGGGTAACCACTTTTTTCTGCAATTTAATCTTGCACTCAACTATTATAAAAAGCGTGATTTGGAAAATGCCCTGAAATATATCAGACAAGCCATTGATATGAGCAAAAGTTACAGTGGTGCATATTTATTAAATGCCTATATTACAAATGACATAGGATTGTGGGTGCAAAGCTTACTTTCTTTTCAGATGTTTCTTACCCTTGAACCGGACAGCAAACGTTCACAAAATGCCTTTGAAGAAATGTTGCAGATCATGCGAATAAAACCAACGTCAGAAAAGCCGATTGAACGTTCATTTGTTCAGTTGCAACTGAATGGAGGTAACGAGAACTCTCACATAATCTCAAATATTCCACCTCTTAATATTGAGTACGGACTCGACAGACAAGCGGTTTGGAACATCATTCAATCAACATTAAATACTTTGAAATCGAAAGAAAAAGAACCATCGCTTTTTCTAACATTCACTGAAGTAAACAAAGCAATCATAAATTCATTGGAAAAAACACATTCCGGACCAAAAGAAGGTACTATGTGGACTTTTATTGTACCCTTTTTTACGCAAATTGTTAATTCTGAACATTATGAAACTTACTGCAATTATATAAGTGTCTCATATTTTCCGGAATCACTGGAATGGTGGAACGCAAACAAAGATAAAGGTGAGGAATTTAAAAAGTGGTTTGAGAATGGCGATTAGAAATTAGATGATTAATAATTTCATAAAAAGTATGAATTGTTTTTTCTGAATATAGATTGATAATGGAAAATAACATCAACGACGAGGAACTATTGGAACTTTTGCACGATCCTGAAACACAACGTCATGGATTTGCACAGCTCGTGTCTGAATACAGTGAACGCCTGTATTGGCAGATCCGAAAAATGGTGTTATCACATGAAGATTCCAACGATATTCTTCAGGATGTTTTTATTAAAGCATGGAATCACATTGACACATTCAGAGGTGAGTCCAAATTATCTACATGGCTATATCGAATAGCAATAAATGAAAGCATCACTTTCGTGAAAAAAGAAAGGGCAAGAAACAACATATCTTTGGATGATGAAGACATTTTTGTTGCTAACAAACTAGAAGGAGATACGTATTTTGATGGTGATGAAGCACAATTATTATTGCAAAAATCAATTGCGATTCTTCCCGAAAAACAGCGACTTGTATTCCAAATGAAATACTTCGACGAAATGAAGTACGAAGACATGTCTGAAATCTTGGGGACTTCGGTAGGTGCGCTAAAAGCATCGTATCATCATGCAGTCAAAAAAATAGAAAATTATTTATCAAAATCTCATTAAACCTTTAATCTATCTATTTGTCTATTGATTGTGAGCGCAAATAAAAGTGATATGAAGACTAATTTGAACAACTTAGAAAATATTGATAAAAGTAACCCATTCAGGGTGCCGGAAAATTATTTCGCGCAATTCAACGAAGATATTATGTACAAATTGCCGGTTAAACTAAAACCTGTGATTGAACCAAAAAGGGTTACACTTTGGAACAAAGCGCGTCCTTGGGTTTATGCGGCAGCTATTTTCGTACTTATGTTTGTTGGCATTCAGTTTTACAAATATTCTGTAAATAATAGAATAAACAATAAACAAGTCGCATCTACACAACCTCAGGCATTTAAAGGGAATATTGATAAATATTGGTCAACTGTGAATATTTCAGAAGACGAGTTTTATCAATATCTTGAAAATCAATTGACCGAAGACAGTTATTACGATTTTATTTATAATCAGATATATTCTGAAACATCAATGTAATAGAACATTATAAAAGAAACTTACAGTCATGAAAAGAAATGTGTTTTTAATTCATTTATGTTTACTATTAAGCATTATAACTTTCTCTCTATCAGCACAAACAAAAAAGTCTATGAATGTGGCAGACTACGAAAAGAGAAAGATGCAATTTGTTGAAGAGCAAGCAGGATTGACTAAGGAGGAAGCAAACCGATATTTTCCGTTGAATAGTGAACTTTCAAAGAAAAAGTTGGATCTTAACATGCAGTATCGAGCTAAAGTGCAGAATATGAGAAAGAATAATGATGGAATGTCAGAAGAAGAGTACCTAAAACTGCTGAATAATGATGAGGAACTGAAAAAGAAAGAGGTTGAACTGGAAAATGAATATGCCGAGAAGTTTAAAAAAGCACTGACACCTGAAAAATTATATCGGGCTCAACAGGCTGAAAAAAACTTTATGCAGAAAGAAGTTACTAACTTCAGAAGCAATCAGGGAACAAACAACCCGATGATTAAGAACAAACAAGAAAAGAGGAATTCAAATAGTAGAAACAGATGACATACAGTTATTCAACAGTTATTTAAAGAGAAAAGCTATATTATACACATAAAACTAAACAACCAGAAGTATCTGATTAATTATTTATATAAAGTAAAAAACGCAATCCGTATTAAAACAGATTGCGTTTTTAATTTTTGTGGAGATGGAGGGATTCGAACCCTCGTCCAAACGAGGAATTAATTCGCTTTCTACATGCTTATCTTCACTTTAATTGTAGGGCAAGAGCAAGACTGAAGCTACCAACTCTAACCTTAGCTTTT
>Ga0265294_10000333_pt1 | contig 62563 bp, 43 predicted proteins | sample MunlanPumphouse3_FD_192504 | JGI IMG/M metagenome (GOLD analysis project Ga0265294, IMG submission 192504) | Groundwater microbial communities from a municipal landfill in Southern Ontario, Canada - Pumphouse #3 | ecosystem: Environmental > Aquatic > Deep subsurface > Groundwater | place... | reverse complement strand
CCGGTCTTTTCCAATGTTTCGGGCCGGCAATATCCGGAAGACAGCCAGGCGGCCCGGAAACTTCTGGCCGATCAGATTCTTTGTCCCGTAGACTTTCTCGGAAACATCGAAAACCTGTTCGCCGACGGCGTGAGAACCTTTGTCGAGGTCGGTCCCAAGGCGGTCCTGACCGGTCTGATCCGGGCGGTTCTCAAGGACCGGAACGCCGTTGTAACCGCCGTGGACGCCTCGGCAGGACGGCGATCCGGCATCGTCGATCTGGCAAGAACCCTGTGCCATCTGGCTTCGATGGGATATCCGGCGGACCTGACCCGGTGGGAAAACACTCCGGTGGAAAACCGGCCTCAACGCATGCGCATTCCGGTGTGCGGCGCCAATTTTAAACCCGCACCGGTTTCAAAAGAACCCGCGACGCTTCAGCCGGCCGGCCGGTCTGCGCAGGTCGAACCGGTTCAAGGCAATGACGCGCCGCAGGCGGCATCGGAACAGGCCGTGCTATCGCCAGAATCCGAAAGATCAGCGGCCGCAGGATTTTCAGACATAACGCAAACGCCGAAAAACAAACCCGATATCCGACCGCAGCAGCCCGTATCCCTTTCGTTTCAGGCTCTGGAAGCGGTCCAGGAAGGCTTGAAAGCACTTCAGGAACTGCAGCGGCAAACCACCCGGGCCCACGAAAAATTCCTGGAAACCCAGGCCCAGGCCAGCCGAACCCTTCAGGAGATGATGGAAAGCACGCGCAAAATGACGGGAATCGTCCTGGAAGCGCAAAGCGCTTCAGCCGGCCAGTCGGTTCAAAAATCCGCCATTCAAATCCCGGATTCGGCGGTTTCAAAACCATCAGAAGCCCCCCCGCAGATTTCCTTGAAACCTGATCCGTTGCAAATGCGGGAAACAGCGGATGTTTCGCCCCTGAACCCGAAAAAACAAACGACGGCCGCTGCGGACTCCGAATATTCGAAAATCGACGCAACACTGACCGAGGTCGTCAGCCGCCTGACCGGATATCCCGTGGAAATGCTCGATCCGGACATGGACATGGAAGCCGACCTGGGCATCGATTCCATCAAACGCGTGGAAATCTTCTCGGCCCTGGAAGAGGCCATTCCCGGGCTTCCTCCCGTGGCGCCCGAACACATGGCCCGCATTCGAACCCTTGCACAGGTCGCCGAACACCTGAGATCATCCGCCCCCGAAAACCGGACTCAGGACGCTCCGCCGGAGAAAACCGAAGCAGCCCCGAATATTCCGGATTCGAAAATCGCCGAGACCCTGACAGCGGTCGTCAGCCGCCTGACCGGATATCCCGTGGAAATGCTCGATCCGGACATGGACATGGAAGCCGACCTGGGCATCGATTCCATCAAACGCGTGGAAATCTTCTCCGCCCTGGAAGAGGCCATTCCGGGATTGCCTCCCGTGGCGCCCGAACACATGGCCCGCATTCGAACCCTCGCACAGGTCGCCGAACACCTGATGGAAATCACCCGGATTCGGCCAAGCGTCGCGACCCATACATCCTCGGACGGCTACGGGGTTGTTGACGAGAACCTGTCCGGACAGCCCGTTGCGCGCAGCATTGTTGAAATTCACTGCAAAGCGTATGATAAAAGCCCGTCTTTGCCGGACATCGCCAACGCGCTCTGCCCCGGAAAATGCGTGTATGTCTCCAGAGACCGCCGCGGACTGGCAAAGGCTCTATCCGACATGCTGACCACGGCCGGCATCGACGCCAGACTCGTCTCTCTGGACAGCCTGTCAAAAACCTCCGGCAGTCAGGCGTCGGGCCTGATCATTGTCGCCGATTCCGAATGCAACGACGCTTTTCTGAAAAAAGCGTTTTCAGCCGCCAGGCGCCTGGGGTCGGAACTGACGGCCTCGGCTCAGGGCGGCGGCGCTGTTTTTGCCGCAGTCACCGCCATGGACGGGGCTTTTGGGTTCCAGGGCAAGGGAGGCTTCAACCCGGTCCAGGGCGGTCTGGCCGGACTGGTGAAAACCGCGGCGATTGAATGGGCCCCGGTTTTGTGCCGGGCCGTGGATATCGATCCGCAGTTTACGGATATTTCCAGTCTGGCAAAGCGCCTGGTGTGCGAACTCTTCACCCCCGGGCCGGTGGAAATCGGGCTCACGCAAAGCGCCCGGCAAACTCTGGTGTTGCGAACCGCCGAATATTCTCCAGGATCACTGGATCTGAACGAACAGGATCTGGTGGTCATCACCGGAGGCGCCCGCGGGGTGACAGCCGCGGCTGCAAAAGCCCTGGCCCGTTGTTCAAAGTCCAGGCTGGCGCTGCTGGGCCGATCCGAAAACCCCTTTGAGGAACCGGCATGGCTGAAGCACCTTACCGAAGCGGGCGCCATGAAAAAAGCCATCCTCGACAATGAGTTTTCCGGCCAGAAGCCGACCCCGGCCAGGCTTGAATCGGCCTTCCGACGGTATTCCGCCAACCGGGAAATCATCCGCACGCTCGAAGAGATCCGATCTTCGGGATCACAGGTCCGGTACGTCTGCGCGGATGTGAGAAAACCCGAAGCCATCCGGTCGGTTCTCGATCGAATCCGGTCTGATCTCGGCCCTGTCCGGGCGCTGATTCACGGCGCCGGCGTACTCGAAGACCGCCGAATCGTCGATAAGAGTCCGGCCCAGTTCGACCATGTCTACGACACCAAGGTCAGAGGATTTCAAGCCTTGATGGAAGCCCTTTCCGAAGATCCGCTCAAATACATCGTCTTGTTTTCATCGGTTGCGGCCCGAAGCGGCAACAGGGGCCAGGTTGATTACGCCATGGCCAACGAGGTGCTCAACAAAACGGCGCAGAATCTGGCGGTCGAACGCCCGGATTGCCGGGTCGTTTCCATTAACTGGGGGCCGTGGGACGGCGGCATGGTGGGGCCGGGCCTCAAGCGCGAGTTTTCCAAAAACAACATTCCGCTGATACCGATTCAGAACGGGGCGCAATCCCTGATTCAGGAAATGTCCGGACAGGGGCCGGCGGAAGTCATCATCGGCGCCGGTCTCATGCCCGATGTTCCGGCGCCGGCTCCTCAGGAGCCGCCCGTTCAGATGGAAAACCTGTTTCTTGCGGTCAAACGCGAGGTGGAGCTTTCGGAATTTCCGATTCTCGAAGCCCACAAACTCGATGGAAAGTCCGTCGTGCCTTTTGCCCTGATCGCGGAATGGCTGGGTCACGGCGCGCTTCACGCCAATCCGGGCCTGGTGCTCTGCGGCATGGACGACATCCGGCTGCTCAAGGGAATCAAGCTGAACCCCTCCGACCGAAAGCTGATCCGGCTGATGGCCGGAAAATCCCGGAAAAACGGGTCTTTTTTCGAGGTGGATGTCGAGATTCGAAACGGAATTCCGGAAGAAAAAGACATGGTGCATTACCGGGCCAGGGCCCTGCTGGCAGACCGGACGCCCGCGTCGCCCCGGTTCGACGCCCTTCGCCTGAACAATGCCGATTCATATACCCGGCCGATGAAAGAGGTCTACGACAAGGTCCTCTTTCACGGAGAACCTTTGCAGGGAATCCGCCGGATTCTGAGCCTGACCCCCACGCAGATGGTGGCATCCGTCTCATCGGCGCCCCCGCCCTCTTCCTGGATGACCGCCCCCCTGCGAAGCGCCTGGATCGGTGATCCGCTGGCACTGGATTCGGCATTCCAGATGGCCTCTCTCTGGTGCTACGAACAGATGGGCAATGTATCCCTGCCCTCCTATGTGGCGTCGTATCGCCAGTACTGCCGGCGTTTTCCCTCAGGCGGGCTGACCGTCGTGCTTCAGATTCGGGAAACTTCCCAGCACAAACTCAAGGGAGACTTCGTATTCCTGGATGCCGACCGCCGGGTGGCGGCCGCAATGACCGGCTACGAGGCGGTCATGGATGCCGCCCTGTACCGTGCGTTCAAGCCGCAGTACGCGCAAAGCGCCTGAAAGCAGAACCCGCAAAGCCTCAAAAATAAAAAGCCGCGGCCTTCCGGAATATGGCCGGAGCGCCGCGGCTTTTTACCGTAGAGTCAGAGCTTCATAAACCGGGACTCGAACCGGGCCAGAACATCGAGAAGCTTGTCCGGTAAAAGGGCTTTGGTTCCGAATTCGATGGATCGGGGAATTTCACGATAATACGCCTGCGCCACGCCGCCGGCAATGCAGGCCAGCGTGTCGCTGTCGCCGCCCAGGGCAACGGCGTTTCGAACGGCGTCCTCGTAATCCGTAGATTCAAAAAAACAGATCAGAGCTTCCGGAACCGATCCCTGGCAGGACACGTCAAAGCCATAGGCCGGCCGGATACGGTCAAGGCTTCGATTCAGATCATAGCCGAATCTCCGGGCGATCTCCAGACGGATGATTTTTTTGTTGTGTCCCTGTCTGGCCAGAAAAACGGCCAGGGCCGTCGCCTGGGCGCCCTTGACGCCTTCCGGGTGATTGTGGGTGACTTCTGCGCTTTTTCGCGCCTGGTCCAGAACCTCCTCGATCGAGTCAAAGGCGAATCCCACGGGACTGACCCGCATGGCCGAACCGTTTCCCCAGCTGTTGTAGGGTTCCGAATTCTCGGATTGAACCCATTGAAAAAACGTCGCTCCATAGCCCGCCCAGGGATACATTCTGGCAAACCGTTTATAGGCCTGCCCGTAATCCATCCCGTTGAGAATGGCAAAGGCCGTGGCCACGGTCAATACCGTGTCGTCGGTAAAGCGCGACTGCGGGGAAAAAAGAGGAAAGTCCTTGGATTTAAGGGGCTGATGCTCAAATACGGACCCGATCACATCGCCGGCGATGGCGCCAAGCATATGGTCTCCTTTGATACATGGGGTGCATTTCCGAAAGCATTGCACGAATAATACCATGACAACATACTGAAATATTGTTCTTATTCATTCTATCACTAGAGAATTCGCGTGACATGCGTTTTGGTCACACCGGTTCCACTTTTGAAGTACAGATACGCCTCCTGGTTCAGCTCCATGTCTTCGGGATCAATTTCCATCCCTTCCAGGGTTTCGACTTTGACGACCAGGTGCCGCAGGGAATTCAAATAAAATTCTCCGAACGTGGGCACATAGTATTTTTTCATCTCGAATCGCCTTTCGTTATGCAAGCGGTTTGGCGTGCATGAGATTGCGGAATTTCTGACGCGATGTCAATGCATAACACAGGCCAAAGGCAAACCGCAAACGCAAAACCGCCCCACAGGTGTCTGTCTGGCATAAGGCCGCAAAGAGGCTGAGAAAAACGACAATAAAATCCTTTTGCATTCGTCTCTCATTCCGCTTCTGATATAATCTTACCGGTTGACCGTCGGGCCTGTTTTGTGATTAGGCTCTGAATGTTTGAAACCAGAAACGGATCAAAAATCGGATGGAAAAAGTTGTTCCCGCAAAAATAACGGCTTCGGAGAAGAACCTGAACATCGATCGGTTCATTCAAACGCTGACCGAACACTATCCACGATGGAACGCGCCGGTGGTCACCCTGATGGCCAGACGGGGTCGGTCCGCCTTTGAAATTCTTGTATCCACGATTCTGTCCCTTCGAACCAAGGACGAGGTCACCTTCCAGGCGTCCGAAAGGCTGTTTGCCGAGGCAAGAACGCCGCAAGAAATTCTCGAGATGGATATCGAAGCGCTTGAGAAGCTGATCTACCCGGTGGGGTTCTATCCGACCAAGGCAAGGCGGTTGCGGCAGATCAGCCGGATTCTGATCGAAAAATATCAGGGCCGCGTACCCGAAACTCTGGAGGCGCTTCTGGAACTGCCCGGCGTCGGCAGAAAAACCGCCAACCTGGTGCTGATTGAAGGCTGGGGCCGGCCTGCGGTCTGCGTGGACACCCATGTTCACCGGATCAGCAACCGGATCGGATATGTGAAAACCCGGACTCCGGATCAGACCGAACAGGCCCTTCGCAGCAAACTTCCCCATCCATACTGGATCCGGTACAACGAGCTTCTCGTGGCCTTCGGCCAGACCGTCTGCCGGCCGGTATCCCCCTGGTGCAGCCGGTGTCCGGTCGCCGGCATGTGCCCAAGGTTAAATGTGAACCGGTCGCGATAGCCGCATCAAGGAGAACAGGTGTCTGAGAAAAAACCCATTCGCGTGATTTCATGGAATGTCAACGGCCTTCGGTCGGTGATGCAGAAGCAGTTTTCACAAAGCTTTGAAAGTCTGGACGCCGATATTCTGGCCATTCAGGAAACCAAGCTTCAGGCGCCTCAGTTTGTCGGGCCGATGAAGGAATTTGAAGGGTATCAGGCCTTTGCTTCGCATTGCACGGTCAAAAAAGGCTACAGCGGGGTTGCCGCATACACCCGCATGACGCCCCTTCAGGTCCGGCACGGAATCGGCATTCCGCGCTATGACGACGAGGGGCGCATTCTGGAACTTGCGTTTGACGACTTCACGGTGTTTAACGTATATTTTCCCAACGGCAAGATGAGCCCGGAGCGGCTCGAGTACAAGCTCGATTTTTACAGGGATTTTTTTGACCATGCCGGACGCCTGAAATCAGAGGGCAGAAACCTGGTCATTGTCGGGGATTTCAACACGGCCCACAACGAGATCGATCTGAAAAACCCGAAGGCCAACGAAAAGTATTCCGGATTTCTGAGAATCGAACGGGACTGGATGGATCGGATCATTGCCGACGGGTTTGTGGATGTCTTCCGGCATTTTCATCCCGACGAGGTCCGGTATTCCTGGTGGTCTTACCGGTTCAACGCCAGAGCCAAGAACATCGGGTGGCGGATCGATTATGCTTTTGTCAGCCGGAACATGATCGAACAGAACCGGATTCGGAAAGCCTTTATCTGCGATGAAATTCCGGGTTCGGATCATTGCCCGGTGGGAATCGAAATTGAAAGATAAGGTTGTGTGATGAAGGCTTAAAACTCAAAACCGGAAGATGAGGGCGGTAAGGTAGAAAACCAGACTTTTCATCATGCTGATCAAAAAAATAATTATATCCATTCTGGGAATCGGCTACACGCTGTGTCCCTACGATATGCTTCCGGATTTTTTAGTCGGTTTGGGATGGATCGACGATCTGATCATTCTCTGGCTTTTGTGGCGGTATGTGTTTTCAGCGCGGGCAAAAGGCGCGAACTCCGGAAGCCCGGGCGCCGATCGTCGGGCAGGTGAATCTTTTCAGGAAAATGCTCAAGCCCGTTCCGAAGATGAGTCCCAGGACCCCTTTCAGGTTCTCGGCCTTGCGCCGGGGGCCTCCGCCGATGAAATCCGTCAGGCCTACCGCAGGCTGGCCAATATGTATCATCCGGACAAGGTGCTTCATCTGGGCGATGAATTTCAACGGCTTGCCGAACACAAATTCAAGAAAATTCAACACGCCTACCAGGTTTTAATGGAAAATCGCGGCCGATAAAGGCGTGGATTCAGCATGCGTAGGGGATCGGATCCGGAATGTCTGCTTCGGCGAAGCCTTTTTTCCGAAGGATGCAGCTGTCGCATTGCCCGCAGGCCCTGCCGTCCAGCATCGGATCGTAGCAGCTGTGCGTCAGGGAGTAGTCGACGCCAAGGGATATCCCTCTATGAATGATCTGGGCCTTGTTCAGAAACAGCAGCGGCGCCTGAATTCGAATCGATGTCTTTCCGGTGACGCCTGTCCTGGTTGCCAGCCGGGCCATTGCCTCAAAGGCCCGAAGATATTCCGGCCGGCAGTCCGGATAGCCGCTGTAATCCACGGCATTGACTCCGATAAAGATGTCCGATGCCTCGATGACCTCGGCCCAGGCCAGGGCGTGGGCCAGAAAAATCGTATTGCGGGCCGGGACATAGGTGATGGGAATTTCGATAGACATATTCCGGGGGTCCCTTTGTTTGGGCACCTGGATGTTGTCAGTCAGCGCCGAACCGCCGATCTTGTCCAGATCCAGCCGGCAAACCAGATGTTTTTTGACCCGGAAGAATTGAGCGACCTTTTCCGCGGCCTTGAGTTCAAATACGTGCCGCTGGCCGTAATCGAAACTCAGGCTGAAAAGCTCAAATCCACGGCTTCGGGCGATGGCCATGGCCGTAGTTGAATCCAGGCCCCCGCTGGAAAGCACCACGGCTCTGGGTGGAATTTTGATTGGGTTCATGAACCTGCGCCTGTTGGATTGTGTTGATCATCGATGCAACAATGCGGACGCTGCACGGCTGTTGCAGTCCTGCGCCAATCGCATTGAAGCGCCTGAAGCAGTATGATAATAGGATCTGCCGGATATGCAACAAAAACTTTTAACGCCTGCACAAACGCGGCTGTAAGGACGGCGGACCTTGAATCCATCTAAAAAATCCATCTGGGGCTGGGCCCTTTACGACTGGGCCAATTCTGCGTTCGCCACAACGGTAATGGCCGGTTTTTTTCCCATCTATTTCAAACAGTACTGGAATGCGGGAGTGGACGTGAACCTGAGTTCGGCCCGACTCGGATACGGCAATGCCGCTGCCGGCATTCTGATCGCCCTGATGGCGCCCATCCTGGGGGCAATGGCGGATCTGGGAGGAGCCCGGAAACGGTTCATGCTGTTATTCGCCTATTTCGGGGCAATGATGACTGCGGCCCTGTTGTGGGTGGGGCAGAACCAGTGGCATCTCGCCCTGCTGGCTTACGGGCTGGCCGTCCTGGGCTTTGCCGGCGCCAATATCTTTTATGATGCGCTGCTTCCGGCTGTTTCCGATGAAAGATCCGTGGATTTTGTGTCCGGACTCGGATATTCCATGGGGTACCTGGGCGGCGGCATTCTGTTTTTGATCAATGTGCTGATGGTGCTTTTTCCTGAAAAATTTTACCTTCCCGATGCCGGCGCCGCCGTGCGCTGTTCCTTTTTGTCCGTCGCCCTGTGGTGGGCCGGATTCAGCCTGTTTCCCCTCGCATGGATCAGAGAGGCGGGCGCGATCCAAAGGGCGCCCGTCCGCAACCGCCTGACCCGGGGACTGCGGCAACTGCGGATCACGCTGTCCAAAATCCGGCGTCTGAAAACCGCGGGTCTCTTCCTGCTGGCCTACTGGTTTTACATCGACGGAGTGGATACCATTATCCGCATGGCGGTGGATTACGGGCTCTCTCTGGGTTTCACCTCACAGGATCTGATTCTATCCCTCCTGCTCGTCCAGTTCGTCGGCTTTCCGGCCGCTCTGGGTTTCGGCAAGCTCGGCCAGCGCTGGGGCGCGAAGAAATCCATATTTCTCGGCATCGCGATCTACATGGGGGTCACCGTATGGGGCAGCCTGATGACCACGCGCGCCAGCTTTTACGGACTCGCCGTAATGATCGGGCTGGTTCAGGGAGGGGTTCAGGCCCTGAGCCGTTCGTATTATTCCCGGCTGATTCCAAAGGACCAGGCTGCGGAGTTTTATGGATTTTACAACATGATGGGGAAGTTTTCCGCCATAATCGGTCCCGCGCTCATGGCCACCATCGGACTGGTGGTAAGGCAGTTGTTGATGCCCGAAAATCCGACCGTCCAGCAACTCGCCGAGGTCGGACGTCTGGCGTCGCGCTGGTCCATTGCCTCGGTGCTGATTCTGTTTGTGATCGGCGCCGGGCTTCTGATGCGGGTGGATGAAGAGAAGGGCCGGCGGGAGCTGGCGGATTTTACGGCGATTTCGCCGGAAACGGCCGGGCAGGACGCTGATCGATGATTTGTTGAATCTTATCGGCGCAATCGGAAAATATCCAGTCCACTCCCCGGCTGATTTCCCGGAACAGCGCATTCCGGGAATTGATGAAACCGGTTCCGATCTTCTGGCCGCGGTCGTGATGGCGGCGAATCATGTTTTTGCCAAGCAGGGCGTAATGGCCGGCCAGCCCTCCGTAAGCTTTTTCAATGGACAAACGGCTGAGTCTGACGGCGTTGTGCCGTGCGATCGGAAGCATACAGGACCGGGGCACAAAGGTCAGGCAGCCAAGAATCTCCGGATTCAGGCTGATCAGATGAAAATCCCTGCCCGGCGTCAGCCCTGAAAACAGATCCGCCAGGACCTTGTTCTGACGTCCCGGGTCTTTGAAGAAGTCGTTTTTGATTTCCGCCATCAGATGCAGTTTGCGGCCGTAGCGAAGAATCACCTGCTCAAGGGTCGGTATTTCCGGCAGGGATTCTTTCAGTTCGTCGAGAAAAGTTTCGGCTATAACGATATCCCTCGCATGAAGTCTGCGGCAGTCCGGATCATGAATCACCACCGGCGCCCTGTCCTTCGTCCACCGGATGTCCAGCTCAATGCCCCAGATTCCAGCAGACAGCGCCCGGTCAAAGGCCTTAAGGGAGTTTTCCAGAATGGCACGATTGTCGTAAACGCCCCGGTGGGCAATCAGCCTGCAGGCCTTGAGTTTTTCATTCGAAGGCGCCGTGCGGGGAATGGCTTTCACCCACAGATCGGCTGCCTGAAAAAACAGGCGCTCCGCCCAGGCGGCAACGACGGCGCTTTTATTGTCCATTTTTTTCTCGTTCGTCGTGCAAGATTTTTTCGCCCCGCTGAACCGGCGAAGTCCGGGTCTTGACAGCCGATTAAAGACTCCGGTGATACATCGTTACTCCCGGGGATTGTTCCTGACGCCGTCGGTACGCCGCCGGACTTTTTTCCTCAAAACCCAGAGAAAGATACAAATCCTTGAGTTTTGGATTGTTGGTCAGTGAGATGATCGTTTTATATCCCTGCTTTTCCATTTCCTCTATGAACGAACGGATCAGAAGCAAACCGATCTGCTGATTTCGGAATTTTGTGGAAATCGCCAGAGCGCCGAGCTCCACGGTGTTTTCATCGATCGGAAGTTTTTCCGTACAGCCCACGATGATGCCGTCGATCTTGGCGGCAAAAAAGTTCTGGCGGTGCGCGTCAACGTATTGCTTTGAACGTAATTTCAGATATCCTTCCTTGTGGCAGATCGTCAGAATATGCGAAACCATCTGCAGGTCCTCGTCGGTTCGAAGGGGCTCGAAGGTTTCCACGAAGTTGTTGGCGATCAGCGTGCCCGTACCCTCGATGGTAAACAGCTCGTGCTTGATGGTATGCTTTCCGGCAGGCAGTATATGCACGCGTTCGATTTCGTTGGACTCGATTTTCTGACAGACCTGGTCGATGACGCGTTTGAAATTCAGGTTTCCGATCAGGTCCCCGTAGGTGAAATTGCCCTGCCGGGCCTTCTGCGTGGACAGGGAATTGATCCTGAGACCATTGGGCCCGATCAGGTATTTTCGTTCCAGGAAAATGATCTTGGAAACCCGGGCCGGATAATTCAGCACGCATTCATAAAAATCCCGGTCGCTGGGAATGCGCACGACACGGGTGTTAAAGAGTTTGAATGCCAGGCGGGTGAAATGCTTTTGATTGGCAAACCGGTTGGACAGGTTGTGAAGAAAAATCGTATGAACTCCCTGCCGGTCCAGAAAGCGGATGTCTTCGACAATATGGGAAAAATGATCCCGGAGAATCCCCTCCCGGCAGGCGATCAGCAAGGTTTTGCCGACAAGCGCTTTCTGATACTCCTTGATGTATAATTTGGGCATGCCGGTTCTCGCTGAAAATGGCGGGTTATGATTCGAAAAGGCTGGGCCTGTTCATGCAAAATACGGGTCTCTACCGGCGTCAAACATCCCTGGCTTCGACAAATGTTCGGGCCTGCCTCGACATAAAAACATGTTTTTGTCGACAATCCCCTGTCGGGCGCAGCCCGCATGGGGCAAAAGCACCGTTCGAAGCGGATGCTTGAAGCACTGGTTCTTATAGTGCCTCGTTTTGCCCCTGTCAACCCGTCTGCCCGGCGTGCGGGTTACAACTATTCAGATGTTACCGTGAATGCTTAAAAATGCAAGATCATTCTTCTAAGGGAAATACGATGCAAAGCGGGATTTTCAATGGAATCTTTCAGGCTATGTATGGATGTCCAGCAGGGCTCGCATCATTTCCTGCCCGGTTTTGATGATACTGACCACCGCTTTATGACCGGCTTTCACCGCGATCTTATCCGTCATTTCCCTGGACAGATCGACGATGTCTTCCTGTTCCATGGCGCGGGTTTCGGCCCGGACCCCGCCGGCAAAATCCTCGCGGAATACGGTTTCAATCGGCCGGTAACCCTCGGTGAGAACATTGGCCGTGTTCTGAGCGATCTTGTTCAGTCGCTCCTGATAAGCGTTCAGGGTCTGAACCATTCCGGAAATCAGTGAAATGGACATCGCAGGCCTCCTTTCGATTGGTTTACAGAGAAACACTATCTCCTGTTGACTGTTATCGGCCGAACTGAACAAAGGCTTGAGCGGCATGAATTGAATCAGGCCGTCAGACAAGGCGCGCGGCACGGTCGCTCCCAGGATGGACAAGGAGGGTGTCTGGCGGGTATCAGGATACTGCATCCAATAAAGTTCCGGCCGCAATTTGATGCGCAGGAGAATGTTGGCGCCGGGTGGGTGAAGGAAGCCGGAAGAACGGTCTCAAGTCGTAAATCGGATGACCGTTTCAAGCGAATCAGGCCGCCGGCTATGCGGTCGCAATCGTGAGATGCATCGAAACAGAAAGAACGGCTCTCAGCGGAAAAAAGAGCCGTTCTTGGGTCATTCTGCTTCGATATCCGGATCAGGCGACTTCGAAAAAGGCCTTGGCCTTGGCGCAGCATACCGGGCAGGTTTCCGGCGCATGGCCTTCACAGGTATAACCGCAGACCGAGCACACATAGTAATTTGCATCCGGCAGTGCGTTCATGTTGTCGAGGGCCTTTTGATACAGCTGCGCATGAATCTTTTCAACCGCGTTGGCAAAGGTGAAACTGCGCTCGGCAGCCTTTTTCCCTTCGGCTTTGGCCGCTTCGATCATATCGGGATACATTTCCTTGAATTCATGGATCTCGCCGCTGACGGCGTCCCGAAGGTTGTCCGCGGTCGAGCCGACGGCGCCCAGGGCTCTGAGATGGGCGTGGGCATGAACGGTTTCGGCTTCGGCGGCGGCCCGGAATAGTCTGGCGACCTGCGGATATCCCTCTTTTTCCGCCTGAGCGGCAAACGCAAGGTATTTCCGGTTGGCCTGAGATTCTCCGGCAAAAGCTTCCCACAGATTTTGTTCCGTTTTGTTCATCAGCATTCTCCTTTTTCCGGCCGCCGGGCGACTCGTTCCGCCCAGGGCGCTTTAAGACTGAAATGAAGTTAACAGGCTTTTGAAAAACTTCGCCTGAGGCCGCCATTCAGCGTTGCGCGGCTCTCGCCAATGCTCACATATGCTTGAATATGCTGCGCTTGTCGCATCGCCGCGCGCCTTGCCTGACGGCCTGATTCTTGTTTTTCAAAACCCTGCGAAATACACCCAAAATCGACAAGTATATGACTGGAATCAATAGCTGAAAAACCGTCTTCAGCCTTTATTCGGACAAAGGCATGTCCGGTTCGGCGCTGCAAGCCTTCAGCCAGGCTTTCAATCTTCCAAAACTCATGTATGCATCTATCTTTTCACACACGAACCGGTCGGTTGGAAAAGCCATCTCCTCCGGCAATGCTTTCAGGGGGAAAAATCTTGCCTCCTGAGCATCCGTGCCGGGTTGAAGGCGTCCTCCGGTGCACTCGGACCAGAACCAGACGCCGACGGTCTGTTTCGCAGGATCATGAAAATTCGAATGCGCGTCGATCACCGGACCCAGAGTGACATCAAGCCCGGTTTCCTCCTTGAATTCACGCACGCCCGCCAGACGGATGTCTTCATTCCACTCCACATGACCGCAGGGAATACACCACATGCCGGCATAGGAACCGTTGCGGCGGACAAGCAGAATACAATCCGCCCGCATCAAAACCACGGCCACGCCCACAGTGGGATTCCGGTAAAAAATCTGAAGACACCGGGGGCAATAGGGCCGTATTTTTCCGTCCTTGTCCATCGGTTGCAGCGGCTGCGCACAGTGCGGGCAAAATTTAAAATGCATGACTTTTGCACTCATCAGGTTCATTGTCAATTGAATGGAATGTCATTAGAATAAAAAAACATCAAGGCTTTTGGGTTTGAAACAGGGCTGAAATGCTTCACAAAGCTGTTGATAAAATAACCTTATTTACTTATAAGTATGTAACTTTTTTATCTTAGCCCTTTTAAGATTTGAACACAACGAGGAATTGACCGTATGATACCTGCAAACATGTTTCTGATCGTTTCCTGCGGCTTTCTGGTGGGCATCGGAGCGGCGTTTTCCGGTCTGGGAGGGGGCTTTATCATGGTTCCCCTGCTGCTTTTCATGGGATACTCCGCCCAGCAGGCCGTAGGAACCTCTTTTCTGGCCATTGTCGTGATCTCGCTCTCCGCTCTTCTGGTTCACAACAAGCTGGCCCATGTGGATTACAGGGCCGGCCTGCTTCTGGGCATCGGAGGGGTGATCGGCGCCCAGATCGGCGCGCGGCTGATCGGTCAGGTGCCCACGGAAGTCTTCAGAAGAATTCTGGCCGGTATTCTGATCGGCCTGGCCGCTTACCTGCTTTTTAAAAAATGATCCCCTGCCCCGGATTTATCGGGCAAATAAAATGAGGATAACCGTCCTCGACATTGATCAATCTCTGAAAGCGCGGCAGCAGACTCTCGAAACGTCTCCCGTCATTCACCCGCCCCGGCATTCCGGGAAGGCTCGGTTGCCTGGTTTTCAGGCTTCACCAAACGCGGCCGCTTTTTCCATATCCCGCCTTCGGCAAAGCATCCCCAGGCCCACCGGAACCATTTGAGCAGGGAAGCGGCCAGCCACAGGGCCCAGGCCAGCATCAACAGGTGATAGACCAGCAGGGGGAGCGACAAGACCCACGGTCGCGGCAGTTCGGTACCCGTGCGATCCTGGGTCCAGTGCAGGTAAAAATCGCTGGACTGATTTCCGGCGATCTGCATGTCCGGAATGCCCAGCAATCCTCTTTCGATGGCCAGATACAACCCCGACAAAGCCGCCAGGGTCCAGGCGATCAACACCAGTTGTGAAAGGTTGAACGACAACCAGTGATCGGCATGCGAGCGCCGACGGACTCCCAGAACCAGAAACCATCCCGCCACGATCACCGCCGCCGGAGGGGGAACCTGTGTGAGGCCGAGCCCCAGCAGAAACCAGTGTCCGGTGTTAAGCGGAGTCCAGGAAACCCTGCCCAGTCCCAGCGCCGCCAGCGCAATGACGAAAACATAGCTCCAGAACAGGACCGCGGGCCCCATTCGGGGACCATGGACCCAGAGTATCCAGCGGTCCCGCGGCATGTGAAATATCGTATTCGAATTGACGGCCGTCTGGGCGATATCCACTGCCGGTCCTTTGAACGAACAGCCGGGCTGTTCATCCTGACGCCATTTCAGATGAACCTTCTGCGCACCGGGAACGATGGGGATCACCACCTCGGCGCCCTTCTGCCGGATATTCTGAATCCGGCCGTTGATTTCCGCCGAAAGCAGGCTCGCGTTTTCAGGGATTTGAAGCCGATATTCCCCGCCCTGGCTGGCGCGGATACCCAGGGTCAGATCCCCAGCTGTGGAGCGCTGACCCGGCGTCAGGGCCAGATCAACGCGATCGATGGTTTGAATATTCCCGGAAACGGCCTTGGGCCGGGTCACCTCGATGGCCACCGATTCGCCGGACCAGGGCTTCCACTCGGGACGCCAGTGGCCGTTCACGTCCTGGTGATGAATCACCGCAATGCCTGAGAACTCGCAATGCCAGACGGGGCTTGCATCCAGTATCCAGGTTTCGTTCCAGGACGCCTGAATCGGGGCCTGAAGAAAAATCCGCGGCGATATCTCCAGATTGGAATCCCAGGAAATTTCACGCCCCGCGGCCGGCATCGAAATCACGGCCCTGGAATCTTCCACCCGAATGCCGGGAGTGGTGACCGCTTCGGCATCCAGAAGCGGTATGGCGATCACCGCCGGGGTTCCCTGAGGACTTCGCCTTTCAACCCGGGTATGCACCTGCCAGACAAGGCCCAGCTTCAGAATCCGGGTGACATGGAAAAAGGGTGGAATATGGCTTTCGTAAGTCTCAGCGGGCGTTGCCTCCGTGCGTTTTCGAATCAGCTGAATCCCGGCGCCCGCTCGGCCGTCCGGTTCGATTCCCTGAACTTCCCAGTCCGGAGCCTCCACCGACACCCGATGCGGACGAAGGGGCAAGGGAATATGAAATGCATCATAGGGCGGCGTGCGCCCGGAAAGGGTCAGCACATGCACGCCGGCCGGCGTCAGGGTCCACACCAGTCCATCGGCATCCCTTCTCAGGGGCCGGAATTCGGTATTGACCGAAACGGATTCCGGATGCCAGGATTCCAGACCGATGGGCAGCGGGATGGCCGTATCCACGGCGGCATCCACGGACATGCGAACCATCATCGCATCGTCTTTTATTTGAATCTGCATCCAGGCGCAATCCGCACAGTACGGAAAACAGTCCGGTTTTTCAAGAAGCCGGTTCTGAAGTTCCTTGAGCAGCGATTCGGAAGGAAATTCTTCAGCGCGAAGGTTCGAAACGCCGGACAGCAGCAGCCCGATGCAGGCAGCCGCCGCGATTCCGGGCTTTACCCATCTGGCCCAGGATTTCAGATCCACAAACGCGGCAATAAACACCGCCAGCAGAATCACCCGCAAAAAGGCCAGAATCAGATTCACGAGCGGCGAAAGCAGATACAGGGCGATCTTGTGGTTGCTCTGAACCGGTCCGTTCCATTTCATCGAAATCTGCCGCCACCGCCAGTCGGGCAATCCCGGGCCGGTCTGAATCAGGGCGCCGGGATCATATCCCTTGAGTTCCGTGCTTTTCCTTTGCGCCTCCTGATCCAGGGCCTGCTCGGGCGCAGACGACCTCATTTCCTTGGCAAGGCGTGACACGCCGGGCATAACGGTATCGGCTTGTTCGGAAACAACGCCGCCTCGATACGCAGGATAATCCGCCTGAGGCGAAACAGGCTCCAGCTGGGGATAGATTCCCCATCGCACCTGCTGGATCATAAAAGGTATGGCCATCACCACAAGGGCGATCAAAGCGCCGATCCGCCAGAACCGTATCAGCTGCCGGACACGGCCGTCCGGCAGCAGCCCCAGCAGGGCCGTGGCACACAGAAGATGCAGCCATACCAGGCGGGGAGCGCCGGGTTCGTGGAAAATGAGCGTTAAAACAATCAGAGCGACCAGGCCCCATCTCCATCCGTTCAGCTTTAAAACAGCCAGCGCGATGATCAGAACCAGGAAAAAATCCAGCAAGGTCCAGCGCTCAAACCAGGTTCCCGGCATCACGTCAACGCCAGAGGCGGTCAAAAGCCGCCAGCCCGGCGGAAGATGGAGCACGCCGTCAACCGACTGAAAATCATGATCCCAGCCCACCGCCGGCAGGCTCCGCATCAGGGCCGGACAACGGGATTCGGCGATCAGGTTCAGACGGCCGCGGCGAAGCTCAACACCGGGCTTTTCGTCAGGGCCGTAAGCCGTGATCAACTGGTCCTGACCGTCCACGCTCACCCGGCCCAGTTCGGCCGGAGCATCCATGGCCAGATACCATTGCCGGCTTAATGTGCCGGTAATCGTGTCCTGAACGGTCAATCCGCGACCGTCGAAATCCAGCCACCAGGCGCGTTGAAGATTCAACTGATCCGGCGCCGGGTCCGGGTCCCCCCGCCGGATTTCCTGAAATTGCATCCTGGAACCGGCCTTAACCACGTAAGTCGGAAAGTTTTTCCAGGCCTGAGGCGTCTCGGTTCGATTGGGGTCAACCGGCAAAAGCCCCAGAATCTTGACCATGCGAAGATGGTTCTGCGCTTCAAAAGCCCAGATTTCCTCGCCGTAAAGAGGATGAACCGGCCCGATTTCGAAAACCGGGTTCCAGAAGCGTCCGACCAGCCAGATTTCCCAGCGTCCGGGCCGGACCTGAAGCTTCAACCGGCCGTCGGCTGAGATTCTTGCCGGAAGGGGGCTTGTCAACCCCAGAGGCTGCATGCCGTCCAGAAGAATTCCGTCGAGTTCCACCTCCCGGGCGCTGCCGGAAACATCGATTTGAAGATGCTGGGTGACTGTCATGGGAATATCGTCTTTGATCAGACGATGGATTCGAATCTCCATTCGGTCTTCGGAAGCCTGAACCGATGCCGCTTTTTGCAGCCACAGCCTTCCGTCCGGCTCGCGGATCGGAAATGCCTGGCTCTGACCGTTGATCGTCAGCCGGACCAGGCCGGTGTCCGAAGGAATTTGAATCATTTCAGGAATCCGGGGCCATTCGAAAGCGCCTTCCACCCGGTGTTCTCCGGATGACATGCGCACATGCGGCGCTCCGTTGCGGTCAACCACCACGGCCGGCTGGCCGTCCAGACCGACTTTGAGGGGCCTCAGACCATCGCCGCCCGGAAGCGCCACCCAGCCATCGGCAAAAACAGACCAATCCTGCGTAAAGCGCCCGCCTTCGGACTCAACCTGGAGTTCCAGCTGAGAAGGCCAGGTGCATTGAAATGTGTTCGGGTCGTTATAAGGGTTGGGGCATTGACGGTCCTGCATGCCGTGGAGAACCCAGGGCGCCCAGCGGGCCAGTTCGGGAGGAGTGTTCTGCAAAATATCGGCGGCCGATGCCGAAGCCGTGAACCATAAAATCAAAGCGATCATCCACAGTCCGATGACTTTTGCCTTTGTCATACTCCTCCTTCCTGGAATGCGGAAAGCAGAAATGTTCAAAAAAGCCGGATCAGAATTTTTTGAAATCGTCTGATAATTTAAGATGACTATTTATCGCAGATACGCTAAAAGCGCAACAAATCCTCGGCGAAGGGCGCCGGCCTTTTGCTCTTCCGAGTTTTCTGCGGCAGCTCGTCCGCACGGCCCTGCAGGGCGTCACAGGAGAGAGCGTTTCTTGTTCAATTTATGAGAGGCATGCTTCAACATGCCGGGAGTTCGCGCCTTCCTGGGAAAACGGAATCCATAAAATGCGATGCGATCAAGCCCGCTTGGCCTGGGGCTTTCACCCCTGCGCCCGGAGTCCTGGATCGATCCGAACCACTGTCCGAAAGCGGCTTAATCAAAGTTGTAAAACCGCGAACATATGCGAGCATCGGCGAGAGCCGCGCAACGCGGCAGCCCTGGACGCAGTTTTTTCAACGGCCGGTCAGGGTTTGGGCTCCATGCGCCAGGTCCAGATGGGAGACAGTGTGTATAGAATCATAAAGGTCAGGGCGACATACCCGAAATACGGCGTAAAAATGGATATCACCAGCAGCAGCAGGTTCAGGCGGCCGAACCATGGCCGGCGGTCCACAAACCGCCCCATATGCAGATAGTGCAATGCATAGACATTCATCAGAATCGCAGCCAGCAGCATGCTTCCGGCTGAAAAGAATTCCCAGAAATGGAGCCATTCCCCGCTGCTTCTCGCCTGGTGCAACATGATCAGGGGAGCGACGACCAGAAGGGCGGCCGCAGGAGTGGGCATTCCCTTGAAAAAACCGGGAATCGGACTCCGATCCAGCGTAAAGAAGATCAGACGGCCAACTCCCATCAGCGCATAAATCAGGGCGATGCCTTTTGCCGGAAAACGCGCCAGAAACGGGTCTGAGGCATCGACAAACACCAGATAAAATATCCAGGCGGGCACAATGCAGAAGCTCACGGCATCGGAAACGTCATCCAGAATGCCTCCCAGGGTGATTCCGGTCGTTAAGCCGGTTTCGACAAGGCCGAGTTTTCTGGCCAGCGCCCCGTCGAGCTTGTCAAAAATAGCCGCCCCGACAAGAAACAGATAAGCCTCCCGAATGCGGCCCTGATAGGCGAAAAATACGGCCAGCAGGCCCATCATCGCATTCATCACCGTCAGGGAATTGGGAAATACCGCAAGTATTTTCCGCCGCAACCGGTCATCCTCCATGCAGACTTCATCCAGACAAAGGGTGCCGTATTTGCGGCAATAACCCGCAATGGATCCAAAATTGATAATCAGAAAAACAATTTCAATAAAAAAAAGATCCCGCAAAGGGATGATGTTTACGAGGGAAAGCCAGTCATACAAATAAGAATTGGATTGAGAAGGTACATAAAAAGCAACAGCGTAAAGCAGCACCCCCACCGGTGCGGCCACAACGGTTCGAATGCGGGTCAGATCGCTGGATTCCAGATCCAGATCCCTTCGCAGTGCGAATCCCCGCATGAAGTGGGCAAAGTTGTCCCGAATCAGAACCGTTACGCAAAGAATCAGAACGAATAAAGCGTGAAGCAGCTGTCCCCGGGTCGGCGTCGGCGTCAGAACCAGCAAACGCCACATCATTCCGACAGCGACAAGGGGGAAAACAATCGAATAAACCACCTTGTCCATAACCCGGTCCGCCAGATGCGCCAGCAGAGGATTGGGCTGGAACCTGGCGGAAAACCAGCCGTCGATCAGGTCAAAGCTCATGGATATGACCAGAAAAATCACACCGGCCAGATAAAACGCCGGGTTGCTGAACCACATCACGCCGATGGCGCAGATCATGGCGCCGAAAACCAGGGGAGGCCGCCCGTAAACCAGCATGGCTGTAAATTTTTTAGGTATATCCATAATCTCGTCTTGCCGGCCGTTAAGGTCAATACACAAATGCCCCGATCATAAAGAAACTCCTCCGCCATGTCAAGGCAGGTGAAGAACCCGGCAGTGCGCAAAGAGGCGTCAGGTTCAAGATGAACGAACGCCCTTTTAACAGGGTGATAAGGCCGCTTCCATGTAGCCTCGGATTGAAATTTATGATAGAAAAGATAAATTATCAGCCATCCAGGGGAGATGCGATACATGAAGTTGCGGTACGTACCGGTTTTGGCTTTAATTTGCGCGGCAGTTCTTTTTTCGGGCTGCGTGCCCTCGAAAAAGTACAGGGAACTGGAGACCGCTCTTGCCGAGACTCGCAATGACCTGTCCGTGAGTCTGGACGAAAGCCGGCTGCAGAGGGCGGCCTGCCTCGCGGAACTGGCTGCCCTGAAAAACGAGCACCGGAGAACGCTTTCGGCGAATCAGAATATGGAGCAGCGCATCGGATCACTTTCCGATGAGAACGCATTCCTGAAATTCGAGAAGGGAAAAAAAAGCGCCGCCATCCATCTTCAGGAAGAGGTCATCAGCCAGATGGATGACACCCGCGCAAAAATCGAAGCGGATCTCAAAGAGCAGATCGCATCCCGGGAAATTCTGCTCGAAGCGTTCGAAGGAAAGCTCAAGGTAACCTTTGTGGACAAAATTCTGTTTGATTCGGGAAGCAACCGCATCAAGGCCCGCGGACAGCAACCCCTTTTGAAACTGTCGGAATCCATCCGCACGGACCCGAACGATATCGTCGTGGAGGGACATACGGATAATGTCGAAATCGGAGGCGTTTTGAAAGAACGCTTTCCGACCAACTGGGAGCTTTCAACGGCCCGTGCAAGCGCAGTTGTCCGGTTTTTACAGGAAAAAGGCGGAATTGATCCGAAACGGCTTTCCGCCTGCGGCTTTGGCTTTTACCGCCCGGCGGCATCCAACGAGACTGAGAAAGGCCGCAGTGAGAACCGGAGAATTGAGATCATTCTTGCGCCCAGGCAGTAAGAACCTTGATCCGATCAAAATTCCGAAAACGTCATTCTGAAATCAACCGGCGGGATATTCACGATCCTGATTCAACCGGCGGATGGATTTCCATCAACTTGCAGAGAAAATAAAACTGAGGAACCGCTGTGACGAAAAAAAAAGAAGATAAGATGCGCCCGTGCCGTTCGACCGCCTCGCGGACCCCGAAAAAAAAAGCCGTTCCGCTTTATCAGGCCGATCTCGATCCGGCCACGGACGCCTGGGTGACGGCATTTTTCATCGAAAACCATCTGGACTACTACAGCTATCCGGATCAGGTGGCCAGCCCTGAACAAATCCGGTTCATGGTCCGCACCGAACCGGAAGACCGGTATTATCCCTGCACGGACCAGGTGTTCGAGGCGATCATTTTCCGGAACAACTCGGCGCTGCTTCAGGAAGCCTATCAGAAAATCTACCAGCGCATGCTGCACCTGATCGACGAACAGATCGAAGATGAACGGGAGAAGCAATACCTCAAGGCCCTGGTCAGCATCAAATACCGGCATGAAACCCGGGATGAATTCATGATTCCGTCCCGGCTGGAAAAACGACTGATGAAAATCTTCATCAACCGCACCCAGATTGAAGATCCCTGCCTGTTCACGAAAATCAGCAGAAACCAGAGGGTTCATGCCGCGCTGAATTCAAGGGCATACCAGAACGCAATCAACAGCCTGGACTCCGGAGAATTTGCGACGCTTCCGCAGACGCTCGCCGAGTTCAAAAACATTCTGGAACTGCTCGAACTCAAGCGTCTGCTCACCCTGTGCGTGGAAAAACGGCTTTGGGAAGACGACGGCAGTGTTTCTTTTAAGGAAACCGATTACCAGGCATTCTTTTCCCGGCAGATCACCGGAGACGGCTGGACCCCTCTGCTCGATTTTCTGGGACTTGGAACCATCGGCGGCATCAAGGGAAAGGCCCAGCCCAGAAAAATCCTCTGGCTGGCCGATCAGGCCGGTGAATTCATGGTGGATATCGCAATCATCCGGCACCTGGCCAAGCGCGGCCATAAAATCGTCATTGCTTTCAAGGAAGCCCCTATTTTTACGACCATCGACTTCTACGATGCTCAGGAGGACGCCGTATTAAGAAAAGAACTCGCAAACGCCCTGTGGATCAAGGACCGTCGCCTGGGCAAAAACGAGCTGATCCGGATTCTTCGAAGCGAGGAAAACATCATCGTTGTGTCGGACGGAAGCCGGGAAACCCTGAACCTGCTGCTGTGCTCAACGGCCTTTGCCAGGACCTTCAAGGAGGTCGACGGCGTCATCTCCAGGGGAGTCTATCAGCGGCGGCATTTCTTTGAAACCCGATTCCAGTTCACTCAGGATATTTTCAACATATCGGCCGGCCCGGATCATTCCGTGGATATCCGCTATAAACCCCGCCATCCCTCGGTGATCAAATTCTCCCATGAGGAGCTTGAAAAACGGGCATCGGCGATCATCGCTCGAATGGACGAAGCCAAGAGAAAAGGCATGATCGTGATGTTCTACAGCGGGATCATCGGATCGATTCCGGGTAAGCTCAAGGTCGCCCAGCAGGTGATGAACACATTTATCGGACATCTCAAGGAACAAAGTTCCAAAACCTTTATCATCAATCCGTCGGAGTATTTTGAAACCGGCATGGACGCCGACGACCTGATGTACATGTGGGAGATCGTGCAGCGCAGCGGCCTGATCGACATCTGGCGTTTTCAGTCCTACGACGACATTTTCAAGTCGTTCCAGCTGATGAGCAAAAAGGTGCCGCCCGAATGGGTGGGAAAAGACGCCACCTACAGCACCGGATGCACCAAGGAGATGAAGATCGCCCTGGATGTGCAGCAGAAGAATCCGGAAATGCAGATCATCGGACCGTCCAGGGAAAAATTCATGCGCCGCGGGGAATACGGCATTGGAAAGCTCTATGATCAGAGCCTGCAGAAATATCAACCGTGATGGCTTTGTAAAAATTTCGATGGCCGCGTTGCCCGGCATTCACCAGCGAGCGGGTATGCGCACGGCACTGCCCGCCTTGTTGGCAAAAAGCAGATATCCGTTTTTCTTTCCGAACAGGAAAAGATCCCGGGTGATCTTTACATCCATCCTGCAGTATTCGACAATCCTGTCCACCTCCCCCTGCTTCCACCAGCGAAGCGCGGCCAGTCCGTCGGCGCTTTTTTCGGCGCCCAGGGTCGTTCGGGCAAGCTGATCCAGAGAGAGCCGGTAGCCCAGGCGTTTTTTGACCTCGGCAAGAATATCCAGGGTCGGCAGACTTGCGAAGTCGGCCGGCTCATATCCGCGAAGCACCGCATAGTCGAAACGGACGATATTGAAGCCGACGACCAGTTCCAGGGTTTTCAGATGCCGGATCAGATCGGAAATCCGGTCTTCGAAAAAGGTGATATAATCATCCAGAACCGAGTCGTACAGCACGGCGCAGCTGACGCCCATCAGATCCGCACGATGCCATCCGCCCACCTCCTGAGCCGATCGCCGGGTTTCGATATCCAGCACTCCGTAACGTTCGGGAAGCGGCGGGGGTTCATAAGGTTTTTCGACAACGGGCGCTCGCGTCAAAATGGCCGGCGCCGATGCGCCGGCAGGGTGGCTGAATTCTTTGAGCGCTTTTAAAATGAAGATAGCCGCCTTTTTGTCAATGGGCCGGTTGCCCGAACCGCATTTGGGCGAATGCACGCAGGAAGGGCATCCGGCATCGCACGAACAGGTCTGAATGGATTTCAGGGTCAGGCCCAGCAGAGCCTCGGCCTTCCGGCAGGCCTGCCTGGAAAGCCCGGCGCCGCCTGGAATACCGTCGTAGATAAAGATTGCCGCACTTTGGACCTGTGAATGCCAGGGCGTGGAAATGCCGCCCAGATCGTTTCGGTCGGCCATGACCAGCAGGGGGAATATCCCGATGGCGGCATGCTCCACGGCATGAATTCCGCCCATGAAATGAAGACAGTCGGCCTCGGCCCGGGCCTGAACCTGGGGCGGAATCCGAAACCACAATCCTTCGGTTTCAAATATCAGCGGCGGCAGATCCAGGGGAACGACCTCGAGTTTTTTTTGCGGCCGGATTTTCCATCGCTCAAATCCGGTCACCTGATCGGTTACCCTCAGCCGTCCCAGATAAACCTGTGTGCCCCAGGCGTTCCGGGCATCCAGAATTTCCAGAATCTCGGTCTGTTTGACCGCCGTCACACGGGTGTAATAATCCGCTTCGATCCTGGAAACCCGTGCGCATTGATTCTCGATATCCAGATAGTCCACCCGAAAGGCGTCGGTCTTGTGCAGGTAAATCGCTCCGGGATGGGTTTCCCTGAATGCCCGGAATCCGTCGATCTCACCGATGCGCTCTCCGCTCTGGGAGATGATTTCAAACCGGGCGCCCGTGCCCCGAAGATCCACGTCGCGCTGCGGGTTTTTTCGGGCCGAATAAAGGATCTGCCCATCGGCGCTGCGAAGCAGCTGCGCACAATTCTCCAGATGCCTGACCTCCCGGATCACCGCAGGGTCGGCCATCATCGGCTCGTCCTGCCTCAGGGGGCGTTCCGCAGCCGCACAGACCAGATGCTGCCTGAGTATGATCGGGTTTCCGGGATTGATGACGGCGGCCTCGGGGCCTCTCCGGATCAGATCCCAGGGGTTTCGCAGGAAATACTGGTCCAGGGCGTCTTCTCCGGCAATCAGCGCCAGAGCCGAGTCCTGACCGCTTCGCCCGACCCTTCCGCCCCGCTGCCAGGTGGACACCACCGTTCCCGGATACCCGACCAGAAGGCAGAGGTCCAGATCGCCGATATCGATTCCAAGTTCCAGAGCGCTGGTGGAGATCACGGCCAGCAGATGCCCGGATGAAAGCTTCTGTTCAATCCGGCGGCGTTCTTCAGCCAGATACCCCGAGCGGTAGGGGCTGATTCGTTCCGCCAGCGCCCCGCTGTCTCTTTGCGCCCAGATCGATATGAGTTCAGCCATTTTTCTGGACTGGGTATACACAATGGTGCGAAGTCCACGGGCCAGGGCCGCCCTGAGCAGCAGAACCGCCGTACGCGCGGGTCCTTCCAGACCGTCGATAAAAACCACGTGCCGCTTCCCCCGGGCCGCCCCGCTTTCTTCAACGGCAAACACATCGAGTCCGGTCAGCTGCCGGGTCAGTTCCCCGGGATTGGCCACGGTGGCCGAACAGAAAACATAGCAAGGAGAAGCGCCGTAAAGAGCGCAGATTCGATGAAAGCGCCTGAAGATCTGAGCCATGTGAGAACCGGTTACGCCACGGTAGGTGTGTACCTCGTCCACCACGACGGTCTGAACTCCGGAAAGAAAGGCAGCCCATTTTTCATGATGCGCCAGTAGGGAGAGATGCAGCATCTCCGGATTGGACATCAGCACGTTGGGGGGGCTTTGTCGGATCCGGGACCGGCGCCAGGCGGTGGTATCCCCGTCATAGATGGCCGCCGTCGCCCCGATCGACGGGCATTGACCGGCCATGGCGTTAAACGTCTGAAGCTGATCCTGGGCCAGGGCCTTCAGGGGAAAGAGATACAATGCCCGGCTATCCGGGTTTTCATGAATTTTTTCCAGAACGGGGAGGTTGTAGATCAGGGTTTTCCCGCTGGCCGTGGGGGTGGCGGCCACGACGTTTTTGCCGTTGCGCACCGCATCGACGGCCGCGGCCTGATGCTGATAAAGCCTTTGAATGCCGAGGGCTTCCAGCAGGCGGACGATGACCTGCGGCCACTTTTTTTCGGGCGCCGCCCACCGGGCGCCGACCGCAGGAAGCACCGTATGAAAGGCCACCTGGGGTCCGAAACGCGCCGAAGCCAGCAGGGAGCGGATATATTCATTGATCGGAGTTTCCTGCGTCACCAGGGAATATAATTCCTATTTACTTGAAAAAATGAGGATCTGTTATATAATTGCATTGATTTGTCGGTATATGGCATGAGTCCGCCCCCAAAGGCAAGAGGAAGTCGTCCATTTTGGAAGTTCCGCTATTTTTCGAAACAAGCCTGATTCTCATTCTGCTGGTGGTTTCCGGGGTTTTTTCCGGGTCGGAAACCGCTTTGTTTTCCCTGACGCTGCTCAAACGCGAACGCATTCGAAAACGTTCCGAAACAGCGGCCGGGTTCATTGAATTTCTGCTCACCCGGCCCAACCGCCTGATCACCACGATTCTGATCGGAAACGACCTGGTCAACATCGCTGCCTCGGTGTTGTCGGCCTCCCTGTTTGTCTCTCTTTACGGCGGTTCGGGCCGATGGATCGCCATCGCCGTCATGACGCCGCTGACCCTGATTTTTGCCGAGGTGATTCCCAAAACGCTGTTCATGGCCCACAATGAGCGCATTGCGCCCGTGGTGGCGGGCCCGCTGACGGTGTTTCAAAAATTCATCGCCCCGGTGCGCTGGGCGTTCGAAAAGATTTCAAACGCCCTGATTGCACGCGCCGGTCTGAAGCGTTCGGATCGTTCAACAGCCCTGATGGAAGACGATTTTCTGGACATGGTGGATGACAGCCACCTCAAAGGGCAGCTCAAGGCCAGCGAAAAAGAGCTGATTCACAATGTTTTTGAATTCAGCGACGTGCGCGTGGTCGACGTCATGACGCCGTTTGACCGGATGGTTGTCCTGTCCGACGATATCAAGGCTCAGGAAATTCTTTCTCTGGTCAATGAGACCCGTCACGCCAGAATTCCGGTTTACAGCAAAAATCGCCGCCATATTGCCGGCATCCTGTATGTCAAGGACCTGCTCAAGGTGGATTTCAAACGGACCAATCCGCAGGCCAGAATTCTTCCCCAGTTGATCCGGCGGCCCTATTTCATTCCCGAAACCAAGAAGGCGGATGAACTTTTTAACATTCTCAAACAGAAACGGATTCATATGGCCATCTGCCTCAACGACCGGCAGGAGGTATCGGGTCTGGTGACGATGGAGGATCTGCTCGAAGAACTCTTCGGAGAAATCTACGACGAATACGACGAGGTTCCGGGTGAACACACTGCTTAACATTCTGGTGATCATCGGCTGCGTCGTCTTTCAGGCGTTCTTTTCGGGCTCTGAAATGGCTATTCTGGCTGCGGACAAGCTGCGGCTGCGGAGAAAGGCCAAGGAAGGTTCGACCGGCGCCGCGCTTTTTCTCAAATTTTTGAAAAATCCTCGATGGTTTCTGGCCACCACGACGACCGGAACCAACATGGCCGTGATCATCGCCTCGGTAACGGCGGCCCTGTGGTTTGAAGCTCGATTCGGAAATTACGGCGAGGCCCTGACCGTTTTATGTCTCTCTCCGGTTCTGCTGATGTTCGGAGAAATCATTCCCCGCACCATTTTTCAGCATCATGCAACGGACATGGCTCCCCGCCTGGCCCATCCGTTGCTGTTCGCATCCCGGGCCATTTCCCCGGTCACTTTTCTGATCGTATCCGTCAGTCGGCTGTTCAGCCGGCGCTCGTCCATGGATGCCATGGAGCACTACCCCCTGGCCAGCCGGGAAGAACTGGCCATGATGCTGGATCGGTCCGGCCGGGGCAGCGATCTCCAGCAAAAGGAAAAAATCCTCATCCGCCGTGTGTTTCACCTGGCCAAGGCCAGCGTGGAAGACATCATGATCCCCCTGGTCAACGTCACCGCCCTTTCCGACGAAACGATCGTGTCCGAAGCGGTGAAGTACGTCGGAAGAACCGGGTTTTCAAGGCTTCCGGTCTACAGCGAACGCATCGATAACATCATCGGCATCATCCACGCCTTTGATCTGATCAACGCCCCGGACCCGCGGATGCCGGTGCGCACCCTGGTCCGCGACGTTCCCTTTGTTCCCGAATTCAACAGCGCCCAGGATCTTCTGATTTTTCTGCAAAAAACCCGCAATTCCTTTGCCGTGGCGGTGGATGAATACGGAGGCGCGGTGGGAATCGTTACCATAGAAGACATACTCGAGGAGGTGGTGGGTGAAATCCGGGACGAGTACGACTTCGAAGACATGCCCATAGCGCGTCTGGACAACAACCGGTTTCGCGTCAGCGCTCAGCTCGACCTTCAGGAGGTCAACGAACGGCTCAAGATTCAGCTTCCCGAAGGAGACTACGAAACCATCGCCGGTTTTGTGCTCAAGCATATGAAAAAGGTGCCCAAGATCGGAGAAAGCATGCACTACGGGGAAATTCAATTGACGGTCAGCCAGGCCGGCCGGCGGGGGATTCGGGAAATCATCATACAACTGCCCAGGGCCGATGCCGTTCATTGAGACGCACCGGAATTTTTTCAGAATAAAGCAGGGCTGACTCGTAAAAAACCCAATCTCAGGGATTTTGTTCCAAAACCGGTTTCTCTTTCACCGCCTCGTTGAACGGCAGGGTGATGGTAAAGACCGATCCCTGGTCGGGTGTGCTGTTTGCCTGAATGCTTCCGCCGTGGCGCTCGACGATTTTACGGCAGACCGCAAGACCGATGCCGGTTCCCTCGTAAACGCCGCGTCCGTGAAGCCGCTGAAAAACGCCGAAAATGCGCTCGGCGTAAGCTTCGTCAAAGCCGATGCCGTTGTCTTCCACAAAAATCCGGCAGAATGCCCCGCCCTTTTTTCTGTTGTCTCTGTAAATTTCCGACCGGATCTTGACCACCGGCGCCACGCCTTCCCGTTGAAATTTAAGCGCATTGCCGATCAGGTTCAGAAACAGCTGACGCATCTGCGTCGGATCGCCTTCAATCACCGGAAGATCGCCGACCTCCACCCTGCCCCGGGTCTGCTCGATACGGAAATCCATGTCCAGCAGAACCTCCCGCACGACCCGTTTCAGATTCAGCGGCGTAAAGGAGCTTGCCCGGGTCGTGACCCTGGAAAAAGACAACAGGTCGTTGATCAGAACCTGCATCCGTTTGGCCGCATTCTGCATGCGTTTGAGATAATCCAGACCCTGATCGCTGATCGCATCCGCGCATTTGGCGTTCAGACGTTCCCCGAATGCCTGGATTTTTCTCAGGGGTTCCTGGAGATCGTGGGAGGCCACATAGGCAAACTGCTCCAGCTCGGAATTGGATCGCGCCAACTCAAGGGCCTGCCGGGCCAGCGCCCCCTCCGCCCGCTTGCGGTCGGTAATGTCGGTCACCACCGAAAAACTTCCGGCAAATTCACCCCTGGCATCGACAATGATCCGAGGCGCCATGATGGTGGTGACTTTTCGCCCGTCTTTTCTCGTCCAGGCGATCTCGTAGGGCGCATAGATTCCTTTTCGACGTTTTTCCATTTCTTCATCAAAAGCAGCGCGGTTGGCTTCATCGAGAAAATCTTCCATGCGCTGGTTGATGATTTCGTCCTTTGATGCGCCCCATAACCGGCAGAGACGGTCATTCACAAAGGAAATCCGGCCGTTTTTGTCCCGGACGATCAACCCGTCGCTCATCGTATCGACCAGCATCCGGTACTGTTCCTCGCTTTTGCGGATCATCTCCTCAGCCAGCCGGTGTTCCGTCATGTCGCGAACCGACTCGATGGCGCCGATGAGATTTCCCGACTTGTCATAGATCGGGCCGGCCTTTCCCCAAAGATAGATGGTTTTTCCGTCCGAAGTCTGAATTTTGGCCTCAGCGATCAGGGCGTCTTCCACTTTTTGCACAAAGGCGTACTGCTGCTTGATTTCCTCATCGGATTTAAAAACCAGATCGATCACCATGAGCCTTCGAATACCATAAAACGGAAGGGCGTATTCATAATCGCCCCTGCCCAGCATATCCGGCGCCTTGACTCCCGTCATCTCCTCCATGGCCCGGTTCCACGCAATGACCCTGCCCTGCATATCGATCGCAAAAGTGGCGTCCGGAAGAAAATTGATGATCTCGGTCAATCTTTGCTCCGATTCCACAAGGTCGTTTTCCGCGCGTTTCCGAGCCCTGGCGCTGAGAACCAGGCGTGAGACGCAAAAAAAACCGACCAGCACTATCATAACCGTTTCAATGGCCGCCTCCTGCCAGTTGATCGGGCTTGGCCGGGCGCCGAGCAGCCAGTGGGGAATATCGAAAATTTCATTCGCCCAGTTAAAGATGCACAGCAGAAGAAACGCTCCCGCGATAGGCAACCATATTCTGCTGTCTCCGACCGGTTTGTGCGCCGAACGCGCGGCAGCCGCTGGTGCAACTTCTACAACAGAACTTCTGATCTGATCCGGATCTTTCAAAATAACCGCCTGCTGAAATGAAAATATTCACAACCGATGAATCGCAGCATCAACATGCTCCATCCAAAAAAGATATTACGCTATAGACATCGGCGGTAAAAATCAAGCAAACAACGACGTCATTTTGAAAATACCTCTTAAACGTGTTTTAAGCGCCGGGCATGTTCCTGATCCGGCTTTGCCGCGAACAGATTCAAAAACGTGAGCGCCCGAATTGCCGACCCAATTTTTTCCTTGCGTTTATCCGGAATTTTACCGATATTTTCATTTAATATTTCTGCACGGATCACTGATTTCATGGTTCGTTGCGCCCGCACCATGGCGCTCGAATTGAGCAACAACACAACAGGAGAGAATTGATGAAGAAAAATTCAAATATGCTTTATTCAGGGATGAGCGTCCTTCTGGCTCTGTTTTGCGCCGCCATGCTGACCGCTTTTTCGGGCGCCGATGCAAAGGCCGAAGTGGTGAGCATTGAAGGTGCGAGTTATAACGTGAACTCCTCCATCGCGGCAAACTTGAAGGCACTGGCCGGTAAGAAAGTAAATATTACCCTCAATTCAGGCAACGCTCTTTCCGGTTTTGTCAAGGAGGTCGGAAACCATCTGATTCACCTTGAAAAACTGGACGGCAAGGATTTTTGCGATGCCCTGATTCGAATCGACGCCATCAGCGCCATCGACACCCGGTTTCGGGACTACCAGCGCTGATCGGGATTCAGGATTGAAATCCGAGGCCTTGCGAGCAGGTCTGAATGCAGTAACAGACGCCGACCTGCCGTTGAATGATGACATTTGCAACATGGAAAATTTCTTATGAGACAATTGCCATCCGCAGCGGACGCATACCAAACCCGGCCTGAAAGGGCTTCTTTTTCTGCGCGGTTCTTCCCTTCCCTGAACTTTTACCTTCATTTTCTGGCCGTCGTATTGAAGGCGGGTTTCAGGGCAAAACGCGGTCGATACGATGACGAACAGTGGGTTCGAAGCAGTTTTACGATCCTCGAAGCCCTCGAAGGCATCGGCATCCGATTCGAGATGACGGGCATGGATCACATCAGGACGCTGCGCGAACCGTGCGTTCTGATCGCCAATCACATGAGCGTTCTCGAAACTGTCATACTTCCCTGCGTCATTCAGCCCGTGAAGAAAACGACCTTTATCGTCAAGGAAAGTCTGCTTTACTACCCCGTGTTCGGCCACGTCATGCGTTCCCGCGACCCGATCGCGGTCGGACGCAAAAATCCGAGGCAGGACCTGAAAACCGTTCTGGAAGGGGGAACCGAACGATTGAACAAGGGAATCTCAATTATCGCCTTTCCTCAGACCACCCGGACGTTTTCGTTTGATCCGGCCCAGTTCAACACCATCGGCGTCAAGCTGGCCAGAAAGGCCGATGTGCCGGTCGTTCCCGTCGCCCTGCTGACCGATGCCTGGCAAAACGGAAAGCATCTCAAGGATTTCGGAAAAATCGATGCATCCAGGACCGTTCATTTTGCTTTTGGAGAACCGATTCGAATTCGGGGACGGGGCGATGCCGAACACAGGGCGATCATTGATTTTATTACCGCAAACCTGAACAAATGGAAAACCGAACGGCGCGAAGATCGACATTCTCAGGCCGGAATCCGACAATTCCCGGGTATTCCAGCCCCAAGGAGGAATGCATGACAAAAGCATGCACTCCGGGCATACTGTTTGTTATATGAAACAGTCCCGCCCTGTTCCGGCATTCATTCCCGCCACCCTTCAGGAGATGGATCTTGTTGGATGGAAGGCCCTGGACGTGATCCTGGTCACAGGGGACGCGTATATCGACTCGCCCCACATCGGTGTGGCGGTCATCGGCAAGGTGCTGATGAATGCGGGCTGGCGCGTGGGCATTATCGCGCAGCCCGATGTCTCCGGCGGCGTGGATATCGCCAGGCTGGGGGAGCCCGAACTTTTCTGGGGCGTCACATCCGGCTGCGTGGACTCGATGATCGCCAACTACACGGCTTCGGGAAAACGCCGGAAAAAAGACGACCTGACCCCCGGCGGATTGAACGACCGCCGACCGGACCGGGCCGTGATCGTCTACAGCAATCTGATCCGCCGGTATTTCAAAAAAACCAAGCCCATTGTTCTGGGCGGAATCGAAGCCAGCCTGCGACGCGTATCGCATTACGACGCCTGGTCCGACTCGGTGAGAAGATCCGTTCTCTTTGACGCCCGCGCCGAGTTTCTGGCCTATGGAATGGCCGAACAGAGCATCCTGGAGCTTGCCGACAAACTGCACCGCGGGCAGGAAACACACTCGATTCGGGGAATCTGCTATATCAGCTTGAATATGCCGCCGGAGCATTCAGGATTTCCCGGACCGGATATTATGCTTCCGGATCATGCGGCCGCCGCGGAAGACAAAGAAATATTCACCCGCATGTTCACGGAATTTTACCAAAATGCCGACCCTGTGACCGGAAGGCGCCTCTGCCAGAAACAGGACACCCGGTATCTGGTTCAGAATCCTCCCTGCCCCGCGCCTGTGCCCGAAGCGCTTGACCGAATTTACGAGCTGCCCTATGCGCGGGATGTGCATCCCCTTCACAAAAAACAGGGACGCGTGACCGCGCTGGACACCATCGCCTTTTCGATCACAACGCACCGGGGCTGTTACGGAGAGTGCCGGTTCTGCGCCATTGCGGTTCATCAGGGAAGAGATGTGGTCTCTCGCAGCGAGGATTCCGTCCTCCGCGAAGCCGCCGCCCTAACGCATCATTCGGATTTCAGGGGAATCATATCGGATCTGGGGGGACCTACGGCCAACATGTACGGAATCGAATGCGACCGGAAAAGAATCAATGGCGCGTGCAGGGACCGAAGCTGCCTTTTTCCCGAACCGTGTTCACGCCTGCCCGTGCATCACGGGCGGCAGATCGCGCTTTTAAAAGCCATGCGCGGCCTGCCCGGAATCCGGAAGGTCTTTGTCGGATCGGGCATCCGCTATGACCTGATTCTCCGGGACCGGGCCGCCGGGGCTCGGTATCTGGAAGAAATTCTGCGGCATCATGTTTCCGGGCAGATCAAGATCGCACCCGAGCACGTGCAGGCGCCGGTCCTTGCCCTGATGGGAAAACCCGGCCGCCGATGCCTCGAAGATTTCATCGCCCTGTTTGACAGGCTGAACCGGAAATGCCCGCAAAAGGCCTTTCTCACCTATTATCTGATGGCCGCCCATCCGGGCTGCACGATCGAAGACATGGAGAAGCTCAGGGAATTTGCCGTCCGCAAACTCCGCCTGCTGCCCGAACAGATACAGATCTTTACGCCCTCGCCTTCCACCTTTTCCACGCTGATGCACCACACCGGGCGGGACCCGTTTTCGGGCCGGGAGATATTTGTGGAAAAAACCGCGGCCGGAAAGGAGAAGCAAAAAGCCGTCCTGCAAAAACGCCGGGCCCCGGGCCGGGTTTTTCAACAGCCTGCTAAAAAGAGCTTGAACCACAAAGGGCTCAAAGGACACGAAGAATAAAGAGAATTTGAAACACGAAGTTGAAGCAGAACCGCCGGCGCGGCATCTCATACAAAATTCAGATTATTCGCCCTGATTAATAGTTTTTGTATGATTACAGTATGTTAACAATCATTCCCAAAAAGCGTTAAAAAAATAAAGGTCTTCATTCCGCTTAACCTTCGTGTCCTTCGTGAATTTCGTGGTAAAAAGTTTCGCTCTCTAACAGGGTGCTGAAAAACAAGAATCAGATCGTCAGGCAAGGCGCGCGGCGATACGACAGGCGCGGCATATTCAAGCATATGTGAGCATTGACGAGAGCCGCACAGCACTCAATGGCGGCCTCAGGCCCAGTTTTTCAACAGCCCGCCGCCTTCTTGCGGTCCGACCTGCCCGGCTTCTTCTTGTCAAGCATCTCGCGGATCTGAATCTGTCTTCCATCGAGCCTTGCGTTATGGACGGAATTTCGAACCTTCACGGCTGCGCTCTTTTCCACCTCGAAAAATGAAAACTCCCGATTCAGGTCGATGGCGCCGATCATGTTGGAACGGATGCCGGAATGATCGCAGATCAGACGGACGATGGCGCCGGCATTGATGTTGTCCAGCCGCCCGACGTTGATCAGAAACCGTTGGGTATTTTTGACTCCGGACGCGCGCTCCTTGCGCCTGACCGGCTTTCCGGCTGACCTGGAGGCGTTCTTGATCTCCGAGGCGCCCTTGACGTTGATATCGCCGGCGTACCGGTAATGTTCAATCAGCCGGTTGAATTCCAGCGAGACCAGACGTCTGACCAGCTCTTCCCTGTCAAATCCGCTCAGAGCCTGATAGACCGAGGGCAGATATTCCGCGATCGATTCCGGATTCCCATCCGCCTGTGCGATCCTTTCCACCATGCCGAACAACTGCTTTTCACAGATGGCCCGGCCGTCGGGTATTCGGTCAAAACGGAAACGGATCCCGCCTTTTTTTTCAAGGGTTCGAACCCGATGCAGCTCTCTGGCGTTGATCAGAACGATGGAAGCGCCGGATTTACCGGCCCGTGCGGTTCTGCCGCTGCGATGCGTATAGATTGACGGCTCATCGGGCAGGTTGTAATGAATCACATGGGTAATATTGTCAACATCCAGGCCCCTTGCCGCCACATCGGTGGCCACGAGCAGCCGGACGCTCTGCTGCCGGAACCTGCGCATCACGGAATCCCGCTGGGCCTGGGGCAGATCTCCGTGAAGGGCTTCGGCCTGATAGCCGTCCCGGACCAGGGATTCGGCAACCGTCTGGGTGTCCCTGCGGGTTCTGCAGAAAACCAGCCCGAACATCTCCGGCGTAAAATCGATCATGCGCTTGAGACACTCGTATCGGTGCTTTTCCTGAACCGTGCAGCAGATATGGGTTATGTTTCCGGGGCTGCTGTTTCTTCCCCCCACGGTCACTTCCACCGGATCGACCAGATAATTTCGAGCAATGGCGGCAACCCCCGAGGGCATGGTCGCGGAAAACAGCCAGATTCTTTTATGCGACGGCATTTTCCCCAGAATCGCGTCGATGTCCTCCTGAAAACCCATGTTGAGCATTTCGTCGGCCTCGTCCAGAACCGCGCAGGAAACCTGAGCCAGATTGATGGCGCCCCGGTTGATCAGATCCAGAAGCCGGCCCGGCGTGGCCACGATAATCCGGGCGCCCTCTTTGATCTGCCGCATCTGAACAGCAATGCTGGCGCCGCCGTACACCGCGGCAATGCCGGCATTCCTGACGTGCGCGGCAAACCCTTTCAGATCATCGGCGATCTGCAGACACAGCTCGCGCGTCGGGCAGATGACCACCGCCTGGGGCCCGGCGAGCGCCGGATCGATCCGTTGAATCAGCGGCAGACCGTAAGCACCGGTTTTTCCCGTTCCGGTCTGGGCAAGCCCCACAAAATCCTTTTCTCCGGAAAGCAGCACGGGTATCGCCCTTTCCTGAATCGGCATGGGATCCGAAAATCCCAGATCCGCCACGGCCTGAATCAGCTCCGCCCTGAGCCCTAATGCCTTAAAATCCATTGCGTCATTCGCTTTCAAAAAGCAGCCGAAAGCCCGGCTTCAAGCTTTCGGCTGTTAAAATTTATTTATAAAAAAAGCCGCCCAGACAGACCTGGACGGCGTCACATTTGCAAAACCTTTCAAACCCGGCCGATTGTCCCGGCAGGGTCTTCAAACCAGTTTGAAGGTATATACGCCGATCAATCGGGCATTGCAACGGCTTTATGAAAAAAATCAAAATCGGGCTGTCAGCAAATTTTCCAACGCATACAAATGACCGTCTCCCATAGAAAATCGAGTCCCTGAATACCGGCACAAAAAGGAGACGCCGGCCCGGACATCTCGCACAATGCCCGAACCGGCGTCTTGGCGGCTTCACACATGAAGCGCCTCGGCAGAATGCCGTCCCTTAAGCCAGATCCACGGCTCAGGACGGCCGGACAATCATCAGCCAGATATGCGCAATAATCACGCTGATGATCATATAGGGAAAGGCCACCTTCAAAAAGCCTCCGAAAGAAATCTTGTATCCCCTGGACTCGGCAATTCCCATGGTGACCACATTGGCGGAAGCGCCGATAATGGTGCCGTTCCCGCCGAAGCAGGCGCCAAGGGCCAGCGCCCACCACAGCGTGTTTTCAGCGCCCGGAATCACCTGGCTCAGGTAAGCCACGATGGGCAGCATGGTCGCGGTGAACGGAATATTGTCCACAAATGCGGAGACAATGGCGGCGACCCACAGAATCAGCGCACAGGCCACCACAAAATTTCCGGCCGCAAGCTTCTGAATCCAGTCCGCGATCAGGGCCAGCAGGCCGGAGGATTCGACCGCGCCGACGAGAATGAACAGAAAGATGAAAAACATCAGTGTGGGCCACTCGATGTCCTTCTCAATCAACTCCAGCAGATCGACCTTCCTGCCCAGCACCGCGATGGTCAGCAGAGCCGACGCTCCGGTCAGCGCGGCGATGCTGACTTCCATGTGCCAGTACCCGTGGCTGAGAAACAGGAAAACAACGACGATCAGGACGGCAATCCCCTGCTTCAGAAGGGTGGAATCCTTGATTCGATATTTTGCCTTCAGTTCCTCGATGTAAGCTGGAACATTTTCCACCTTTGCCTTCGCATACTCTTTTCCCCATACGGCCCTGGTGTAAATCGCCAGGGCAATCATGCACAGCACGCAGATCATTCCGAGGGCGATCACGAAATCCATGAAGGTCAGCCCGGCATAAGAACCGATCATGATATTCGGCGGATCTCCGATCAGCGTGGCCGTACCGCCGATATTGGATGCCAGGACCAGCGGAATGAGCATGGAAAGCGGGTTGATGGACAGGGACGTGCAGATTTCAATCGCGACGCCGGTCAAAAGCAGCATCGTGGTCACATTGTCCAGAAAGGCCGAAGCCACGCCGGTAAAGATCATCAGATAAACCGAAAGCAGAAACACCTTTCCCTTTGCAAGCTTGTAGGACATGTAGGCGCACCACTGAAATACGCCGGTGTGCTTCAGAATGCCGACGATGATCATCATGCCCATGAGCAGAAAGATCACGTTCATATCGATGGACAGGATCGCGCGTTCAAAGGAAAATATATGATACTCCGGATTCAGCACGCCGATGGTGTAGGAAATCACCATCATCAGGCCGGCGCCCAGCATGGCGGCTATGGTTCGATGGAGCAGCTCGAAGGTGATCAGGGCATAGGCGAGAATGAATACCAGCGTGGAAATCCAGAACGCCGGCCCCAGAGTGCGGCTCAGAGTGATATCCTGAGTGAAATACAGCTGGTTTCCGGCCCTTGCCAGCTGAGCGCCTTCGATCTGTGATTCCTGTGCCTTGAAGCTCGCCTTGCGCGCTTCAAGAAGAATTTTTGCGGCAGAGACCGCGCCTTTTTCCAGGGTGAACCGGGAAAGATATTTTCCATCATGGCCCGTCTCAAACTCGTCGACCACCTTTCCATCCACGGTCAGCCGCAGTTCGGCTTCGGCGATCGGTTCGCTGTGGGTATCCACGATTGAGCCTGAAATGGAAACCCGATCCCCGTCAAGAATCGTTTCCCCGGAATTCGCGCCTTTGCCGCCGTGCGAGGCCCATGCAAGGGGGGCGAGCATCAACAGTGCCGATATCAATATAATAATTTTCATGGATCGCATATGGTACATAAGAACAACTCTCCTGTGCTTCAATTTTGATTGACGCTGGTTTTGCATATACACAATCGATTGCATCGCACGGGTAAGGACCCTCGCTCCGCACCCGACGTCTGATGCAAAACCTCCTCAAAATAAACTCGTATCTATTTAAATATATTGTATTTAACATGACATATCAGTTGTGGTCTGACATCAGACAATTCAAGAAAGGTCTTGATTGATCTGCTCAGATCGCACCGAAGCTCTATTCCACCCCCCTTCCGACGCAGAAAAAAGGTCTGATCGTTGAACATGAATTTCTGAAAGCAAAAGAGTCGGAAGAATCCCTGAGTCAACGCGCAGGCGTAGCCGCAAAAATGCACCATAACATTTCAAAATCAATAAACATTTTGAAACCTTATCTACATTTTAATTTGTCTGGTACCGCGTCTGCTGCTTTTCAACGCCAGAGGCGCCGGCGGAGTTTTCTGACTGACCTATAGTTGATCATTCGAATCATCCGACTTTGGCGGGCAAACTCTGATGGTAAGGAAAATATTGCCATGGAGTTTTTGAAAATGTATAAGCCATCAAATTTCATCGAAAAGCCTAACACCCTCAAAAAATGGGGGGAGAGCTTTGGGTGAATTTTACATGCAAATCCTGCCAAAGCGACTGCGCTCAGCCAAGGTTCAGAAACCGTCGGTTTCATCTTCCAAAACTAAACCGGATCACTTTTAGATCTGACCCATGTCTTTGTCAAGAAGATTTTTCATTCCTTCAATCTTTCCAACGTTCCGTTATATTTAGATTTTATTTTTCAACCTCACAAAGTGAATGAACATCATCGATAAATTATACCCGGTTCCAAATGTCGTCGCCCAACCTGACAGCCTGATTCGCGTAATGGAACAAAAGGTCCGGAATGAAGAAGATTGACGAAACCTGCGAATTCGGAGCCTCGATCCGGAATTTTTATTAACAGCCTGTTAAAGTATTTTGTTTTCTCTGCCGATACCATGAATAAGGTGAAAACAGCCCCGTGATCTTTTTGAATTGGCGTCAAAACGGCATGATCCGGGGCGTGCAATGCCGACGCATCGTTCGATGCCGCCGTATGCTTTGCGCTGAATCTCCGGCCTGATATGTTCCGGAACATGCGGATTCTTCAAGGTCGGACATGGGCGCTTGAATACCGGGAGAATATCGGATGTCTCTAAAATTAAAGGCCGTCGCCGTTTTTTTGTGCGTATTTATTTCATGTCTGGCCGCAAATCTTCTGATCCATCGCTTGATCATCTTTCCGGGCTTTGTGGAGCTGGAAAGCGAAGAGGCACGGAAAGACGCTCAACGCGCGGTACAGGCGATAAACCGCGAGATCAAACATCTGGATGAAATTTGCCACGACTGGGCCGCCTGGGACGACACCTGTGATTTTGCCTCAACCCGCTCAGAGGAATATATCAAAGCCAATTTTCCGGAAAATCTTTTTAAGGACCTCCGGCTGAATCTGGTCTGCTTCTATGACAAAGAAGGTCGGTTACTGTATGGACAGAGCCGGAAAGCAGGAACTTACGAGCCATTAGAAACGGCGCTTTTCGAAAACAGGGCGATTTCCCCGGACCATGCCCTGCTGGCTTTTAAAAATAAAAACCTCCCTCTGGGAGAGATGAAGACGGCCGGTATTTTCATGACCGATCAGGGCTTCATGCTGGTCGCCTCCCGTCCGATTCTCAACAGTCAGAATCAGGGCCCGATCGGCGGTACGCTGATCATGGGCCGGCTCCTGGACCGCGCTTTTGTTCAAACCATCGCCGAGCAGACCGAGGCGTCCCTGGAAATCCTGCCCATTCAGGAAGGTTCCCTTCCGATGTCGCTTCAGAAGATCGTAGCGGAAATCAGCCCGGATTCGCCTTTCCGGTTTGAAAAAAAAGCCGGGGGCGTACGGTGTTTTACGGTTCTTCCGGACATCGAAGGCCGTCCGGCGATGCTGCTGAACGCGAAAACCACCGGAACCATCTCGGCAATAGGCGCTTCAACCACCGGCTATGCCTTGCTCATTGATTCATCGGCCGTCTTCGTGATGCTTCTGCTGGCGCTTTGGATGCTGCAAACCACCGTGATCGGTCCGATGATCCGGCTGTCCGAACACGCGCTTTCCATCGAAAAGGACAGGGATCTTTCCAGAAGGCTCTCCCTGCCGAAGAGCGATGAAATCGGTAAACTCGGATATATCTTCGACAACATGGTGACGCAGCTGGACAAAACCGTCTCACAATTAACGGAATCAGAGGAAATGTACCGTCTGATTACAGAGCACGCCATTTCCATCATCCTTCTGTTTCAGAACGGCAAATTGATATATGCAAACCGCAAGGCCGCCGAAATAAGCGGTTATCGTCCGGAAGAACTCATCTACATGCCGATGCAGGATCTGATGCACCGGGAAGATCTCCAGCGGCTGGAGGAAATCCGGCAGAGCGATCTGATCCAGAGATCCGACGAGATCCGTTATCTGACCCGATCCGGACAGACCCGGTGGATTGAGATCCTGGCGGTTCCCATAGAATACAAGAACGCGCATGCGATGCTGATCCACGGCATCGACATCACCGACAAAAAAAAGGTCCAGGCGGAACAGAAGAAAATTGAAACCCGGCTGCAGCGGGCCGAAAAAATAGAGATGATCGGCGCCATTGTCGGCGGAGTGGCCCATGACCTGAACAATATTCTCAGCGGACTGATCACCTATCCCGAGCTGATTCTGCTTAAAATGCCCAAAGACAGCCCGTTCCGAAACGCCCTGTGCACCATTCAGCAGTCCGGGAAAAAAGCCGAAGCCATTGTGCGGGATCTGCTGACTTTATCCCGAAGAGGCGTGGCGTGCTCTGAAGTCGTATGCCTGAATCAAGTCGTCGCAACCTATCTCGACAGTCCGGAACACCACAAAATCATGTCCTTCAATCCGAAAGTCCAGGTGACTGCGAATCTTGAGGAAGATTTATTGAATATCGTCGGCTCGCCCGTGCATCTGTCCAAGACCCTGATGAACCTGGCATCCAATGCGGTGGAGTCCATGACCGACGGGGGCACGCTGAGCATATCCACGGAAAACTGTTATCTGGATCGTCTGGTTCAGGGATATGACACGGTCAAAGAAGGAGACTATGTGCGACTGACCGTCTCGGATACGGGCAGCGGCATCTGCGAGGCCGACCGGGACAAAATATTCGAGCCGTTCTACACCAAGAAGGTCATGGGAAGAAGCGGCACAGGCCTCGGGCTTGCCGTGGTCTGGGCCACGGTAAAAGATCATCAGGGCTACATTCATCTGGAAAGCACGGTTGGAAAAGGCTCCTCCTTTCACCTGTATTTCCCGGTTACGCTGAAAATCGCTCAAAGGACGGCGCCCGCTGCTTCCCTGGACAGGTTTAGGGGAAACAATGAAAAAGTTCTGGTGGTGGATGATGTCGCCGAACAAAGGGAGATCGCCGCTGAAATGTTAAAATTGCTCGGATATCGCGCGGCATCCGTTTCCAGCGGAGAAGCGGCTCTGGAATATCTGGCGCGCAATCCGGCGGACCTGGTTCTGCTGGACATGATCATGGATCCGGGCATGGACGGTCTGGAAACGTATCGCCGCATGCTCAGAATGCGTCCGGAACAGAAGGCGATCATCGTGAGCGGGTATTCGGAAACCGACCGGGTGGAAGAAATGAAAACTCTGGGCGCGACCCAGTACATCAAAAAACCCTATATGCTGGAAAAAATCGGACTGGCGATTCGACGCGAACTCGAAAAAACAGAATAAAAAGAGCTTGAACCAGTAGAGTAGGGAGGGGTGTCCCCCTCCCCCTCGTCAAACCGGACGTGCGGATTTCCCGCATCCGGCTTTCCCGTGGACTTCACCAAAAGACACACACAGGTAGTCAACATATGGCCCGTTCACAAGTACACCAACCCAAGATTCTTGAAATGTTGGTAGTACGTTCGGCCTTCCGGCGGCCGGAACGGGCGCTGACTGCGCCTGCACAGATGCTTGACCAAACGCGCACGAACAAACCAGTTCACCGAACGCTTCGCCTTTCTGGCGTAACCAAAGGAAAAGTAGTTGGCCCATCCCGTCAGTTGACGGTTGACCACGCGGATCAATTCCGAGATCGGAACATGGCTCCGATGGCTGTTGATCAGCCCGCGCAGGGCCTCTCTTTCCGCTCGAAGGGCTTTCTTCGACGGCGTTACATTCAGATATCTGAGTCCCCGTCCTTTGAGGTCGCGATCGTACCTGAAGGTGTACCCAAGGAAGTCCAGTCCCGTTCCGGCTTGGCGGAGATCGACGACTTTCGTCTTTTCCCGGTTCAGTTCCAGTCCGAGCCACGTCTCAATCTTCGTCTCGATATACTCCCGAATACGGCCGCCTTGATACCGGGCAAGCACCATAAAATCATCCGCGTATCGAACCATGCGGGCCTTTGCCCAGTCCGCGGGACCACCGGCAGAGTGAAAGACCACCTCGAACCAGTGAAGATACACATTCGCCAGGAGCGGAGAGATGACCCCGCCCTGCGGCGTCCCCTTGCCGCTTCGGGCGATGCGCTTTCCACCCCCGCGTCCCTGTTCGGCTACCGGCGCCTGAAGCCACATGCGTATCAACTTCAGAGCGGATCGATCCACAATCCGCATGCGCAGACATTTCATCAGCCTGTCGTGCGGGATCGAGTCAAAGTACCCTTTCAGGTCGGCATCATAGACGGATCGCAACCCATCCTTGAGATGCTCGCGCACCTCCCCAAGAGCGTCATGCGCCGACCTTTTGGGACGGAATCCATACGAACAGTCCATGAAGTCCGCCTCAAAGATCGGCTCGATGATCAACAGAACCGCCGTCTGCACCACCCTGTCCCGGATTGTCGGTATGCCCAGCGGGCGCTTCCTTCCATCCGGTTTGGGTATCCATACGCGGCGGACCGCCGACGGCCGGTATGTCCTGGCTCTCAGGCTATCCTGGATCTCGTCCAGAAAGCCTTCGATTCCTCCGGGGCTCTTTTCGATATCCTCGAAGCTCACTCCGTCCACACCGGGTTTTCCTTTGTTTGCCCGAGCAATCTGGTAAGCGCTGCTCAGCACATCACGCCGATAGATCCGGTCATACAGCACATAAAACCGAAACTTCGGCTCCAGTTTCGCCTTCCGGTAAAGCTTCTGTCTCAAAGTAGTGAGTTTCTCCGGCAACTGGATTCGCTTGATGCGGGCACTCTCCCACACGTCAATCGATCCCCAGAGAGCCAGTTGCTCCGTATTGGGACTATCGTCCAAGCGGCACACTCCTTTTCTTACTCCACATGTCCACGGCAAGGCCCCTTGGCTCCATCCTGTTTCCAGGACTTCCTCGCTACTATGGGCCTCTCCGACTCCCGTCCGCGACAGGCTTCCCGGTTATTTATTCCCGGTCGCCTTCCGGCTCCTGCGCCGAGTCGCGATGGGTCTCCCAGGTTCCTCGGTGCGTCTTTCCGCGCGCGCCCTCCCCAACCACCCCGGGATGCTCTGCAAGTGCATATACCCGCTGCTTCCTTGCAGATATCAGGCTTCGGCATCTTCGGCAGCTTGGCCGCACCCGTTTGTGTAACGAGGCCGAATCGGGTTCGCTTGCGCTAGGGCTCACGCGTTCGCGGTCCGCAGGGTTCTCCTGCTTCGCTTTCCGGCTTCCGCCGGATCACCGGTCCGCTTCCCATGCTTGGTTACCCTCACACAGGGGACCGCCGCTACATGGCGAGCGGGCAATTACCATGGCTGACACCTTACAGTCAGCTAGACGCACCAGGCTTGGCCTGGCGCACCGAAGGACACGAAGATTAAAGAGCGTTTGAACCACGAAGTTCGGTCGAGCAGGGAGGGGGTGCCCCTCGTGCCAAAAAGTCGATTTGCCACCGTTAAACCTTCGTGAGCTTCGTGAACTTCGTGGCAAAGCAGCCCAAAACCTTACGGCGCATCGTGCACTAAGGGCGCCTGTTTGAAGAAATGGAAGGAAACGTGTCCGAAAGTTTTCTGACGCGCTCCGCCTGGAAGTCCATGATGGGAGGGTAAGCTCCTCGCGGATTCGCCCTTGCCTTCGAACCGCATTTGTGGTTCTGTCATCTTGTCGGCGCCTGAGTTCGAATACAGGGGTTTGTTCCCTGCAAAATCGCGACCATGCGGGGCGTACAGCCATCTCGGGTGCGGACGAAAAAAGCCGGGCCCCGTGAGCAACGCACAGGATGGATTCATGAAAACAGTCGGCATTCTCGGTGCAAGCAACAAGGAAGGACGGTATGCTCGAATTGCCCAGGAAATCCTTATGAAAAAGGGATATGATGTCGTTCCGATTTCCATTCGGGACGCGGATATTCTTGGGCTGAAGAGCTACAGGTCAATTGACGATGTTCCCCGAAAAATCGATACGCTGACGGTCTATGTGAGCCCGCGGAACATGGAACGGCATCTTGATGCAATTGTTCGGTCCGACATTCGAAGGGTAATTTTGAATCCCGGAACCGAATCCGATTCCATCAGGCAGCGGATTCAGGACAGCGGGAAAATCGTCGTTGAAGCCTGCACCATCGTGATGCTCAGGACAGACCAGTTCAATGATTCCTGATCGGGCAATCCGGGGCATTTTCCCCTGCCCCTCGCCTTTTCGAACGCCTGCCTGTGCATGCAGGCCGAGCCTGGCGCAACGGGACGAGACCGACGCCGGCAAAGGAGACAGCGATGATTGAAACGCCTTTCCATGGAGTGTTTCCCTACCTGGTATCCCCGATCCGTACGACTGGAGAGGTCGATGCAAAAGTCCTTTCCCGGCTGTCCGACGATCTCGTCAAGGCCGGCGTTCATGGGCTGACCCCGCTCGGATCCACGGGAGAGTTCGCATATCTTACCTGGGCCCAGCGGCGGCGGGTCGTCGAGGTGGTTGTCGAGGCTGCAAACGGCCGGGTTCCGGTTGTGGCGGGAGTCGGTTCGACCACGATCGCCGACGCCGCATTCCAGGCGCGCGAGTTCGAACGTCTCGGGTGCAGCGGCATTCTCGCGATCCTGGAGGCGTATTTTCCGGTTCCGGACGAAGGCGTGTTCGCCTACTTCAAGGCAATCGCCGAGGCGGTCTCTCTTCCCGTAGTGCTCTATACCAACCCGAACTTTCAGCGGTCGGACCTGAGCCTTTCCATCATCGATCGCCTGAGCCGCATTCCCAACATCCGCTACATCAAGGACGCATCGTCCAACACCGGCCGGCTGCTCTCGATTCTCAACCGGGTCGAAGGACGGATTCAGATTTTTGCGGCCTCGGCGCACATTCCGGTCTGCGTGATGATGGTCGGCGGCGTCGGCTGGATGGCTGGGCCTGCCTGCGTTGCGCCCCGGCAAAGCGTCGAGCTGTATGAGCTCTGCCGGCGCGGCGACTGGGAAACGGCAATGGACCGGCAACGGCTGCTGTGGAATCTGAATCAGGCCTTTGCCCGATACAACCTCGCTGCCTGCATCAAGGGCGGGCTGCAGCTTCAAGGGTATGCGGTCGGCGATCCCCTGCCTCCGCAGGCGCCCCTGCCGCCCGAAGGCGTCGAGGAAGTGCGGCGCGCACTGGTTGCGATCGATGCGCTGTAGCCGGATTTCACTGCGAACCCGATCACACGGAACGGATTGACAACGAGGTTTCAGATGAAAACAGACATCCGGTGCGAGTGCTCGGGAGTTGACTGGAAGATCGTTTCGGAAACGCTGAAACGCGTTGGAATGGCCTGTTACGAACCCGAGGCGCACAGAAAAGCGTTTGAAGCCAGCCATACGACCGTGTTTGTCTATCGTGCCGGCCAACTGATCGGTTTTGGCCGGGCGATCTCGGACGGCGTTTACCAGGGCGCCGTCTATGATGTCGCGGTCGTCCCCGAGTTTCAGAGAAAGGGCATCGGAACGATCATCATGAAGAAGATTCTGGAACGGCTGCCGGAATGCAATATCATTTTGTACGCCACACCCGGAAAAGAAGCATTCTACGAGACGCTGAATCTGCGAAAAATGAAAACCGGCATGGCGCGCTTCAGAAATTCGAAGAAAATGAAGGAAAAGGGATTCACGGAGTAAAACGGTTTACATTCAACAGCCGGAATCGGCCATTCAGCGGACCCGCTGCGCTTTTTGCTGATTTTTTTCGTTATGCGTTTGCAATACGTGTCATGAGTGAACCCGAAGGAAGTGGGCTTATGAAGATAAATCCGGATTTGGTTTCGCCTTGCGGTCTGTATTGCGGAGTCTGCGCCATCTACATGGCGCACCGGGATGACAACCAGAAACTCAAGGAGCGGCTGGTCAATCTGTACAAAGGCGGGGTTCCCGGCAAGGGCACTCTGCCTAACAGCGAGAATCTTTCAACAGAAGACATTCAATGCCGCGGCTGCATGTCTGATGAGCGTTTTATGCATTGCCGGCAGTGCGGAATCAGAAAATGCGCACAAGAGAAGGGTCTTGCCGGATGCCATCAATGCAATCAATTTCCCTGCCGGCACATTGAAGATTTTCCAATGGAAGTCGGCAAAAAGGTCATATTGCGGGCTGTTCCATACCGGCGAAAAGTCGGCACTGAAAAATGGGTTGAGGATGAAGAAGCCCGCTATGTGTGCCCTGAATGCGGCAACAGAGTTTTCAGGGGGGCCGTACGGTGCAATCGGTGCAGGGTGAAGTTGAATCCGGACTGATTTTAACGGAGCAATAAGGGCCGTTTCAACATCGGACATACGGGACAACGCATCGGCGCGTTGCCCGGCTTTCCGTAACATATGAAATTCAGACACAGAGGAGAAAACCATGGTGATAAAAAAACTCAACGATGTTCCCTGCGCCGGCGTGCAGGGCTATGATCATGTCAAAAAGCAGATCGTCATCGGCCCGGAAGACGGATCACAGGAGATCGTCCTGCGGTATTTCAGCATCGAATCCGGCGGAATGAGCCCGCATCACGCCCACGAATTTCCTCACCTGGTGAAAATCGAATCCGGAAAGGGCCTCGTGATGGATGCTGCGGGCAAAGAACATTCGCTGCAACCGGGCGATTATATTTATGTCGATCATAACGAAGCCCATCGCTTCCGAAATACGGGATCGGAACCTTTTGATTTCGTATGCATCGTTCCGAAAAGAGGGGAGAATTGATGCCGCGCATTTCCTGACGCTGTGAATTCGATAATTTTAAATTATATTCAGCACTTCAAGTGATAACCAGTCCGATGGTCAACATGAGCTTGACATACCCGCCCGTTACGGAGACAATATGGAAAAAGCGCTATCCGTGAATTGAATCCAACCCTGGACAAAAAATAAGATGAGGAGGAGGTTATGAAACAGATTATCAGTTCAGTAACGGTCTTATTTTTAGCCGCTTTGATTTCATCAGCCCCTGTCAATACTTCGGTGGCTGGAGAGACCGGCCCTCTTTATATAGGAGTCGTCGGTGGGTATGCTTTTGGCTCGGATTTAGAGTATAAATATTCTTATTTCCCATCATACGATCTTGACATTCAGAATACCTGGACGCTCGGTGCTAAAATCGGTTATACGATGCCTTTCGCCAGGGCGATAGCTGTTGAATTTGAATATCTGTATTTTGGTCCGGATGTGGACCGGACCGTTCTGGCTTCAGAAGGAGATGATTTTTATGCATTGGAAGGTGATCTGGATGTGCATAATTTCATGTTTAATTTTATCGCCAAATACCCCGAGGGAAGATTTCACCCGTTTCTGGGGATTGGCCTGGGCGTTTCCGATGTTGACTTCTCCGGCAAAGAAATAGAAGGATGGGATGGAATTACAGATACCTATTCGATGAGTTATGATGATACGGCTTTTGCGTGGCAGATATTTGCCGGGGTTAATTGTGAAATCAACAGAAACTTCTCAGTGGATCTTGCCTATCGATTTTTCATGACAGACACAGATGACGATTATGAAGATTATTATTATTATTACTATGGAACCGAACTTGAAATCGAATCGAGCATTGTCACTGTTGGTTTAAATTATCATTTTTAAGAAATCGGTTGAGATGTTTTTAAAAGGCGGGGTTCAATCGACTCCGCCTTTTTTTATTGTTTTCTTTCGGTGATCATTCACTTCGAGATCCTTTCGCCGATGAAGACAGGCAGGTGTTTTCAGCACACGCTTCTTCCTGAAGCATGTCGGCCGGCTGACTTGATCTTTGCTGAATCATCCCGGTGAACATTGACAAAAAGATTGCTTCACCACTGAAAGGCTGTTAAAGTCAGTGAAAGAAAAACCGCATTCCCAAAAGGGGGAGTTGCCGATGGATAGGATTAATCCAACTGGCCGTTCCCGGCATATTCGATTTCTTATCGCCGGCATGATCCTCACGGCATCATTTCTCTGTCCGTCGTGCAGCAGCGAAAAGAAGTCATCGACACCACCCCCGCCTGACGTGACGGTGCTGGAGGTTATCCGGAAGGATGTGCCCGTTGTCTTTGAATACGTCGCCCAGACCCAGAGCTCGCACCTCGTAAACATTCAGGCCCGTGTGACCGGCTTCCTGGACAGGTGTCTGTACACGGAGGGCGCCGTGGTAAATGAGGGGCAGGTTCTTTTTCAAATGGATGCCAAACCGTTTCAGGTCCAGCTTGCCCAGGCCAAGGCCACTCTGGCGAGGCAGGAGGCGGCGTTCGAAACCGCCCGCCTGAGCCTGGCGCGAACCAAACCGCTGACCGAGCAGGATGCGCTTTCGCAGAAGGACCTTGACGACGCCACAGGCCATTACCAGTCGGCGGCAGCGGCGGTGGAGGAGGCAAGAGCGAAGGTCGAAACGGCGCGTTTGAATCTGTCCTACACAACCATCACCTCTCCCATTACCGGTATCAGCAGTTCGGCCCGTCAAACAGAAGGCACCTATATCAACCCCCAGAACAGCCTGCTCACAACCGTTTCGGCGCTCTCTCCGATATGGGTGAACTTCAGTCTGTCTGAAAACGAGATGCAGCGGTTCCGCAACCAGGTTGCCACAGGCCTGCTTCGCGTTCCCGAGGCGGAGCGGTTCATCGTCGAGGTCGTACTGGTAGACGGATCGATCCATCCTTACACCGGGCGCATGACGTTTGCCGAACCCTCTTATAACCCGCAAACCGGCACCTTCGCCGTCCGTGCCAGCGTCGACAACCCGGGCGGGGTCCTGCGTCCGAACCAGTATGTCCGGGCTCGTTTAAAGGGCGCTGTCCGTCCTGAAACGATACTCGTCCCTCAAAAGGCGGTGCAGCAGGGATCCAAAAGCCATTTTGTCTGGGTCGTGGACAGGGAGAACAAAGTAGAGCAGCGTCCCGTCACCGTTGGAGAGTGGCATGAAGACGACTGGTTCATACCGGAAGGACTGAGAAGCGGCGAACGGGTGGTGATAGACGGCGGTCTCATGCTCCGTCCCGGCATGACGGTCTCGGTGAAGCCTGATAATTCCGGGCAGGAATCAGAGCCTCCGGCGGCTTCCGAACAAAACTAGCTGTTGAAAGCCTGTCAAGGAGAGACATAACGCATGTTCTCCAGATTCTTCATTGAGCGGCCGATCTTTGCCACGGTCATCTCCATTATCATCTGCCTTGCCGGTCTGGTGGCGATGAATTCCCTTTCGGTCGAGCAATATCCAACCATAACGCCGGTTCAAGTCACCGTCTCGGCAACTTATCCGGGCGCCGACTCGCAGACCCTTGCCGATTCCGTTGCGGCGCCGATCGAGGCGCAAATCAACGGCGTGGACAACATGCTGTACATGTCTTCGACGAGTTCCTCAAACGGGCAACTGCTGCTCACCGTTTATTTTGACCTGAATACGGACCCGGACATCGCGCAGGTCCAGGTTCAGAACCGGGTCAATCTGGCACAGCCCCAGCTGCCGGATGCCGTATTGCAGCAGGGAGTTTCGGTTCAGAAAAAGGCCTCGACCATCATGATGCTGATCGGCGTCTTCTCCCAGGACGAGCGGTACAGCAGCGAATACATCGCAAACTATGCCAACGTCTATGTCCTTGACGCCATCAAGCGTGTGCCGGGAGCAGGACAGGCGCAGATCATGGGAATCCCGGATCAGGCGATACGCATCTGGATGAATCCGGATCGAATGGCCTCGATGGGAATCACGACCACCGACATTCAGCAGGCGGTTGCCAGCCAGAACGCCCTGTACGGCGCAGGACAGATCGGGCAGCAGCCCACACAGGGGCCTGTTCAGTTGACATTCCCGGTGGTCACGCAGAGGCCCTTCACCCGGCCGGAACAGTACGACAACATCATTCTCCGTGCAAATCTCGACGGAAGCGGGATCGTACATTTAAAGGATGTTGCACGCACCGAGGTCGGTCTGAAGCAGTACATCGTCGACAGCCGGTTGAACGGCACGCCGGCAACCTTTATCGCCGTTTACCAGCAACCCGGCGCCAACGGGCTTGAGGTGTCGGAAGCGGTCCGCAAGACTCTTGAAGAAATGAAATCGCGCTTCCCCAGCGGGCTCGACTACCTGATCTCCCTGGACACAAACGATTTTGTCCGCCTGTCGATTGAAGAGGTGGTTCACACCCTGTTCGAGGCGATTCTGCTGGTGGTGTTCATCGTATATCTCTTTCTTCAGAGCTTCCGCACCACCGTCATCTGTGCCGTGGCCATCGTGGTGGCACTGGTCAGCACCTTTACCGGCATGTTCGCTTTGGGGTTTTCCATCAATCTGCTCACCCTCTTCGGCCTGGTGCTCGCCATCGGAATGGTTGTGGATGATGCCATCGTGGTGGTTGAAAACGTCGAGCGCAATATGGCAAGGTTCCATCTTTCTCCGAAGGAGGCGACCATTCGGGCTATGGACGAGATATCCAGTTCGCTGGTGGCCGTTGTGCTCGTGATGGCGTCGGTTTTCATACCTGCCGCATTTCTGCCCGGCGCCACCGGACAGCTCTACAAACAGTTTGCCATCACCATCGTCATATCGGTCGCCGTGTCCGGATTTGTGGCCCTCACCCTGACGCCGGCCATGTGCGGGGTGATGCTGAAGCATGCCACCCCCCCGACACGGGGTTTTTTCGCCTGGTTCAACCGCGGAGTCGATGCGATTACGCGCGGTTTCGGACACGCCGTCGTGTTTGTGATCAAAAGGGTCGTGATTGCCTTTGCCGTTCTGGCGGTACTGGTCTATTTCATGGTTCATCTTTTTAAAATAATACCCGGCAGCTTTGTGCCGAACGAGGATCAGGGGTATGTCATGGCGGCGATCATGATGCCTGATGCCGCGAGCCTTGACCGGACCGTAGCGGTGGCCGAACGCCTGGAAGCCATCTTCAGGGAAATCCCCGGCGTTGAAAACCGTACCCAGATCACCGGTTACAGTCTGATCGACAGCGGCTACAAAACCAATGCCGGAACATTCTTTGTCACCCTGAAGCCTTTTGATGAAAGGTATTCCTCGGCGAAAAAAGCACGGGCCGAGAACGCACGCGCCGTGCTGACCGGCATGAATCAGGAGGCGAGAAACATTCGGGAGGGCATCGTCATCCCCGTGCCGCCGCCGGCGATTCCCGGAATCGGTACGACAGGCGGTTTTGAATTCTGGATTCAGGATACCGGGTCCGGCGAGGGGTCGAAACTGGATGAACTGACGCAGCAATTCCTCAGCAAGGCGCGCCAGCGCCCGGAGCTTTCCGGATTGAACACGACTTTCCGCGCCACCACGCAGCAATTGAGCGTTGATTTGGATCGAGACAAGGCAAATCTCCTCGGCGTCTCCGTCAAGGACGTCTACAGCACCGTTCAGGCGCAATTCGGATCCCTTTCCGTGAGCCAGTACAACGAGTTCAGCAGGGTCTGGCAGGTTATTCTCCAGTCAGAGCCGCAATACCGCAGCAATCCGGAGGATCTGACGCGCCTGTATGCCAGATCGAATCAGGGCGAGATGGTGCCGCTGGCGGCGCTGGTAACCACGAGATGGGTCACCGGCCCGGACCTGCTGCCCCATTTCAACGGGTTTCCGGCCGCAAAGGTGAACGGCAATGCCGCACCGGGGTACAGTTCGGGTCAGGCTATTGCGGCAATGGAAGAGATCGCGCAGGAGATACTGCCGCGGGGGTACACCTTCACCTGGTCAGGCCTTGCATTCGAGGAAAAGAAGTCCGGCGGCACATCGTCGATCGCCTTTATATTCGGACTGATCATCGTCTTTCTCGTCCTTGCCGCCCAGTATGAGTCTTGGACCCTGCCGGGCACCGTGATGATGGCGGTGCCTTTCGGCGTGCTGGGCGCCCTGACCGCGAACTGGCTGCGGGGTCTTCAGAATGACGTCTATTTTCAGATCGGACTTCTGGTGCTGATCGGCCTGGGGGCAAAAAATGCGATTCTGAGAGTATCGTTTGCCGTCGAGCTGCGCAAGCAGGGTAAATCCATCATGGATGCCACCATAGAGGCGGGCGAGCAGCGCCTGCGGCCGATTATCATGACCTCGCTCGCCTTCGCATTCGGCGTCCTGCCCCTGGCAATCGCCATGGGCGCGGGCGCCAACGCCCGCCATTCCATCGGCACCGGCATCATCGGCGGCATGATCGGAGAAACGACGCTGGCCATGCTCTATGTGCCGTTATTATTCTACCTCTTTGATCGGCTGGGCGAACGTTCCGGGGCGAAGCAGGATGCCGCACAGCTCAAAAATCAAACTCAGGCCGGCGAAAACGCGCCCGACGTGTTGAGCCTGGAAAAAACGGACGACAGCTGACACATCCTGTTTCGCCGCATCGGCATTAATCAACCGCCACAAGCTCATCCATGAATTTGCGCAGTCTTTGCCCCCAGTATTTAAAGGCATCTTCGGCGGAGCCCCATTTGCTGAACCTTTCCGAAAATCCCGCATGATACTCGGCTTCCGCGACGGCGATCACCTCATGGGTCGCGGAGTCGATGACCATCAGCTGACTGGTTGTCGCCCCCGAGCCGCTCCATGACTCTGTGGCGCCTCTTTTCACCAGACTGATGCCCAGTCCGACCGGAATGACGGATGTCACGGCGCTCAAGCCGGGACGGCTCTGTTTCAGATCCACAATGGCGAAGCGAAACCGCACCACGTCGGGACCGGGTTCGGCCACGATCGTATATTTGTCTTTAAGCGCATCGACAATGGCCTGGGTGCAGGCATCTCCCAGTTTCTTCATCTCATCGCCGTTGATGACCTTGTATTGAGAATCATCGGCCAGGGCAAAGACCACATAATCCACCATCACTTTTTTGTATTTGTGGAAATCAACGCCCGGCTTCAGCCAGCGCATCCTGGCCCCTTCTGGCGGCCCCGGCTCCATTTTTCCGGCATAATCTCCGAGGAAGCTCGCCTGTGGCGATACCGGCGCCGGCCCCGTAGTTGTACAACCTGCCAGCAGCATCATACCGATCAGCAACACCCATGCTTTTTTCATTTTTCGACCTCCCTTCCGGTTAATTGAATTCCATCAAAATTCGTCATCTCTCCAAAACATCATCAGCGATATCAGGCCAGAAATAACGGGCATTTATCTGTTTCAGATCATTCCTGGGCTTCTCATCATCCCTGTTGGCGTAAGTTTCATAAAGAACTGGCGCAATCCTTACAAAGACATCGAGGAGTTCCGGATCAAAATAACCGCCCTTCCCTTCGATGAGACGGTTCATCGTTTCTTCATAATTCATGGCATCCTTGTAGGGGCGTTTTGAAGAAAGGGCGTCGAAGACATCGGCAATGGCAAAAATACGCGCAGCCCTGGGGATGTCGCCATCGCTTCGTTTTTCCGGATACCCGGTCCCGTCATATTTTTCGTGGTGACAGCCGACGACCAGAGCCGCATCGCGGAGCCATTCGGAACCACTCACGATATCCATACCGTGGCGAACATGCTCGCTCATCTCTTTGAACTCTTCGGATGTCAGGCTGGAGCGTTTGAGCAGAATGCTGTCCCGGACGCCTATCTTGCCCACGTCGTGGAGGAATGCCCCTTTGATCAGCGAGCGGATTTCATTTTCAGGCAGACCCAGCTCTTCCGCAAGCCGGACAGCGTAGATGGCGACCCGGTAATTGTGGATATCCGTATCGCTGTCTCTTTTGGCTATGGCGCTTCCCAGCACGCTGAGGATTTCCATGTTGGCGTGAAGCAGGCTGCCCGACAGGCCTGCAACCCTGCGCAGAAGACCGTTGATGGCAGGATAGAGGATCATTGAGGTCAGAAGTACGATGCCTGCTACCATCAATGCAGTGACAATCGCCGATCGATACGCTTTTGAAAAAAAAGCCGGCGAAATCACATAAACGCCCTCGATATAACCCACAGGCCCATCGGCGCTGTTCCTCAGGGCGTAGCCCATATCAATGACAACATCTTCACCCAGGCGAAGCATTCTGTTCCAGGCGCCCTGATTTCTGAGTTCAGCAAGGTCTCTGTTTTTATGAATATAATCATGAATCGCGTTTATACGGGTATAAGCCGGGTCGTTCAGCCCCGCGACTTCACGGAAATCAAGATCTGCAATGCGGACAGAAACAAAATGACCGTCCGTCGGCATCACCCCGCCGGCCGCCAGTTTATCCATCGTGCGCTGGATGTTCGCGTGGTCGCCCAGGCCGGGCGCATCAAGCTCGTCCATAATGGAGAACCTGAAACGCTCTGATTGAACCAGGGCCTGTTCGACGGTCCTGGCTTCTATGTTCTTGAATTGTAAATACAGGACAACAACGATCAGGCACACGGATATGAGAATTGAGGCCAAAAGGAGCCGGGTGACGAGCGCCCGGTGAATCGCGCTTTTTCGGATCGAATTTATTACAGGGCGAGACATTGAATCGTTTGCTCATTTCGTTAGCAGGGTGTTGAAAAACAAGAATCAGGCCGTCAGGCAAGGCGCGCGGCGATGCGACAAGCGCAGCATATTCAAGCATATGTGAGCATTGGCGAGAGCCGCGCAACGCTGAATGGCGGCCTCAGGCGCAGTTTTTCAACAGCCTGTTAGGACCCTTTCTCATCCGGCCGTGCAGACAGTTTATCTGCTTCGGCCACCCAACCGCCGCCCATTGCCTTGTAGATATTGATCAAAGATGTATACAGCGAGGCGTTGTACTGCGCATAATTGAGTTCGGCGGGAAACAGCTGTTCCTCCGCCTGAAGCACGGTTGAATACGGAACATATCCGCCTTTATATTGCAGCCTTGCCAACCGGGCATATTCCCTGGCCGCATCGACCAGCCGCCCCTGGGCCTGAATCTGCTCCGCAATCTTTATACGGTCGACCAGCGCATTTTCCACATCGGCAAAAGCGCTCTGAATCGACGACTCATAAGCGAGAAGCGCCGCCTTTCGGGCCGCTTCGGCCTGGCGCACCTGGCCGGAAACCAAACCTGCGGTGAAGATCGGTCCGGTAACTGACCCGCTGTATCCCCACTGGCGGGCCGGACCTTTGAAGAGATCGGAAAGGTCCTCGCTTGCCTGGCCGTAACTGCCGGTCAGGGATATCGTCGGAAAATAGAGGGCTTTCGCCGCACCGATTTGCGCATTTGCGGCAATGAGGTTCTGCTCGGCCTGGACCACATCCGGCCGTCGTTCCAACAGTTGCGAGGGGAGTCCGGAAGGAACAGCCGGCAGAGCCAGTTCTTGCAGTGACTTGCCGCGGACAATCGGTCCCGGATTTCGGCCCAGAAGGATGGACAGGGCATTCTCCGCCTGGGCGATCTGCGATTCGAACTGCGGAATCATCGCCGCAGCCGTCTCGAACCGCGTGCGCGCCTGTTCGACGGTCATTCTGGAGACCTGTCCATACTTGAACTGGAGTTCAAAGAGTTTCACGGCCTCTCCATAGGAGTCCATGCTGTTTCTGGCAATCAGCAACTGCTCATCAAGACCGCGCAGCTGAATGTAGGTGTTCGCAACAGAAGCTACCAGAGAGAGAATGACGCCGCGATGAGCCTCCTCCGTGGCAAACAGGTTTGCCTGGGCGGACTCGGAAAGGCGCTGAATGCGGCCCCAGAGGTCAATCTCCCAGGTTGCGCCGGCAAAGACCTGGAAGGCATTCTGAGGGTTCGAAACATAGCCCGGTATCGGGGCGGCATTCAACTCGCTGACCCGCTGGCGGGCCGCATTTCCACCGTAATTCGCCTGGGGAAAAAGCGGGGAACGGACCTGGATCAGAACGGCTGCCGCTTGCTCTATATTCGCGGCGGCAATCCTGAGGTTCTTGTTGTTGGAGAGGGCCTCGTGGATCAGGCCGTCGAGAACCGGATCCTGAAACTGCCGCCACCAGGAAAGATTTGACGTGTCCCGTGCATCATCTGCCGCATAGCGGAAAGAATCCGGCTGGTCGATAACGGGCCGCTGATAGTCGGGACCCATCGTGCATCCGGCCAGAATCAGTACATACGCAACAAGAAAGATATGTCGCATACCGGCTCTCATCCAATTTTTCGATCGAACCATCATACAGCCTTTTTTCAAAGTCATGGATATTCCCTGCCCTATAATTCCGCCAGGGCGTCCAGCACCTTCAGCATCTCAATGTTTTCCGGTATGTCGGACATGCTTTTGCCGTACTGGGTGAATGCAAGGGCGCCGTTGCGGTCAATCACGAAAAGCGCGGGCATCCGGCCAAGTTTCACAATTTTCCATTCCTGGCCGTAGAGGTGGGCGAGTTTTCCGTCCGCGTCGGGCACGCCGATCATGGGCAGATCCTCTTTCCGCCAGTACGCCGCGACCTTTTCCGCGTCATGCGGGGCGACGACGACAATCGTAGCATTTCTTGATTCGAACTTTATGAAATCCTGTTTCATCTGACCCAGATGTCGCCGGGCGTAGGGTCAGCTGAAACCGCGCAGGAACACCAGCATCACGGGACCCTGCTGCCGCAGCGTGGAGAGGTTTATTTTCCGGCCATCGTGTGAAATCGCTTCGAATTCAGGTGCGGTCATGCCGGTGGCGAGGACCGATAATGCAACGATCGACATATGATAGAGATTCATGCAACCCCCTTGCCTTGCCGGGAAAAACTACCGGCAGCGCATTCCGCCCGAGTCGGAGAGAACGGCGCAAACGCATGGCGTCGCGATTCAATCAAAATCAGCAGACACTTTTATTTAATACCCTATCCGGCGAGAAATAGTCAAAGCATTCGTAACCACTGTCGGAATAGCTTCCATGATCAAATCGGTTGAACATTTTTCCTGCTTTTGATATTTTTGTCCGAACTTGCCCTGAGCCTTGAATTGGCCGTTCCGGCAACAGGTATGCCGCAAAAAAAGGCGAAGCGCATGCGAAAACTGCAATGATATTGTTTGACAAATTTTAATAGTTCAGGACATTACTTCGGCAAATCCTGCGTTTCAACGGCAGGCAGACTGATCGTGCAATCAACGAAGGAAGGAAACCGAACATGAAAAAAATGACCCTCATACTGTTTTTAAGCCTTTTTACCATGTCATTTCTGATCATCGGATGCGGAGGCAAGTATTCAGACGTCAATAAAATGAACGAGGAATATATCGCCCTGATGGAGAACTATATCGCCGACCTTGATAAGGCGGACAATGCAAAGGATGCGGCAAAGGCGATGAACCGATTTGCCGACGGCATGGAAAACCTGTGGCCCCGCATGCAGAAACTTTCTGAAAAATATCCTGAACTCAAGGACAACAAATCCACCCCGCCGGAGGAACTCAAGGAAACCCAGGAGCGGGCTGAAGCAGTGGGCCAGAAGATGGTCGGATCCATGATGAAGACAATGCCCTACGTGATGGACCCCGAAGTTCAGAAAGCCCAGCAGCGCATCGCCATGGCCATGATGAAAAAATAGAGGATCAGGGCCAGACGGGATGCGCCGGGATAATGGCATGGTCTTTCCATATCAAACTTAAAAATTCAGAAGCTCGGAATTTCACGGGCTTTACGATCGACCTTTTTCTTTACAATTTACCAGGCAAACTGTTAATCTAAGATACATATTTCTGACTTGCCTGACGGCCTGATTCTTGTTTTTCAACACCCTGTTAAGGTACAGGAAAACACACCGAGGTAAGCCGATCCGGAATTTGTGCCAAATCTTTTGTCGTTTTTTCAGAAGGATATCGTATGCCAAAACCATTTCTGAAATTCCAGCACGTGAATTTTACCTATGAAACGGCCATCGAACCCCTGTTTCAAGACATCTCTGTTCATTTGCCTTCAGGCTGGACCGGGATCGTGGGTGCAAACGGCGCCGGCAAAACCACATTTCTGAAACTGGCGACAGGTTTGCTGACCCCGGATGCGGGAATGGTGCAAACGCCTGAGAAGTCGGTTTATTGCTCGCAGCGTACCGATGATCGGCCGGAACATTTTGCGGGCCTGCTGCACGCAGCCTCAAAAGCGGCAGCATTGATCAAAGGGCCATTCGGCCTGGAGGCCGAATGGCTTGAACGATGGCCGACGCTTTCGCACGGAGAACGGAAGCGATCGCAGATTGCTGTGGCTTTGTGGCTGGAGCCGGATTTGCTGGCGATTGACGAACCGACCAACCATGTGGATGCGGAAGGGCGCGATATTCTGATGCAGGCTCTGCGGACATTTCAGGGGGTCGGCCTGCTCGTCAGCCATGATCGGGAGCTGCTGGATACGCTCTGCCGGCAGTGTTTGTTTATTGAACCGCCGCGCGTGACAGTCCGTCCCGGCGGCTATTCAAAGGGAATGGCGGCAGCGACCGAGGAACGAAACGCAATTGGCAGGCAATATGCGCTGAAAAAACAGTCCTATAAAAAACTGAAGCGCGAGGCCGCCCGGCGTCGCGATCTGACGAATCAATATCACAGCAGGCGCTCGAAGAAAGGGATTCTCAAGCATGATCACGACGCCAAGGCCAGAATAGACGCGGCTCGTTTGTCGGGCAAAGATATTGTCGGCGGCAGGCTGCTGCGACAACTGGATGGCCGGCTGGCGCAGGCTCAAGACGAGTTTGAGTGCGTTCAGGTCAAAAAGCAGTACACGCTTGGCATCTGGCTGTCCGGTTCGGTCTCCAAACGCGACCTGCTGTTGAAAGTCCCCTCCCGCACCCTGCGCTTAGGCGATCATAAGCAACTGGTCTGCCCCCGGTTAACGGTGCGGCCAAACGATCGAATTGCCCTGACCGGGCCGAACGGGGCGGGTAAAAGCACATTGCTGCGGTGGCTGCTTCCGCACCTGAACGTGCCGCCGGAGCAGATCACGTATGTACCGCAGGAGATCGATGTGCGGCAATGCCGTGATATCCTGGCGAAGGTACAAGCTCTGCCGCATGAGCCATTAGGGCATCTCATGACCATTGTGAGCCGGTTGGGGTCGCGTCCGCACCGGCTTCTGGAAAGCAGGGAACCCAGCCCCGGCGAAACGCGCAAGCTGATGCTGGCGCTCGGCATGGTCCGCAAACCGCACATTATCATCATGGATGAACCGACCAATCACATGGATCTGCCATCCATTGAATGCCTGGAGGCCGCACTGGCGGATTGCCCGTGCTGTCTTGTGATCGTCAGCCACGATCGAACCTTTCTTGAAAAACTGACCCGAACGGAATGGCGGATTGTCCGAAATGAACGGGTAGAGGGCTGCTTTGTTTTGAAGGTTTTGTAGTGCGGCGTCATTCTGAGCGATATTTGGAAACAGCCCTTGCGCCCACAAAGTCGCCTTCGAAAACAATGCAACACTCAGAAGTGTTTAAAATACCCTTTCATGAACGGTCCGTCTCGGGCTTTGATTGTCGTCCGTTATGTTGAAAATCATTCCGCCGGTTTCCGGTCCAGTTCCTTTCTGACGGCAATACCGAGCTTTTCCAGAATGTAGGGTTTTCGAACAAACGCGCCGGCGCCCATTTCAAGAGTCTTCTGGACCCGGTCGGTCTCCGAGAAACCGCTGACGATGACCGCCTTCTGCCCCGGGTTGATTTCCAGTATTCTCCGATAGGTCTCCATTCCGTCAATTCCGGGGTCCATGATCATATCCAGGACGACAAGGTCGGCTTTTTTGTCTTTGAGGCGTTCAACCGCTTCTTCACCGCCGGCAACCGCCTCGACCCGATACCCGAGTTTCCCCAGCATGATCATCGCCAGATCACGCTGCTCCTTCACATCATCCACTACGAGAATGGATTCACCCCTGCTTGCATAAGAATCAGGCAGTGCGGCTTTTTCGGCTTTTTCCGGCGCCTCTCGCGTCACGGGGAAATAAAGGGTGAAGGTACTCCCCTTGCCCTCCGCGCTCTGCACGTCTATGTATCCATGATGATCCTTTACGGTTCCCCAGACAACGGCCAGCCCCAGGCCGGTTCCGCTTCTTCCCATCACCTTCTTGGTATAGAAGGGCTCAAAGATCCTCCCCAGATCGTCCGGGGAAATGCCGCTGCCCGTGTCGGAAACCGTCAGAACCACATAGTCTCCTTCCCGCATCTCATCATATCCCTGTATGAGTCGATCCAGGTAGCGGTTTTCCGTTCTGATCGCAACATCCCCCGGGCCGGAGATGGATTCCACGGCATTCGACACGAGGTTCATGATTGTCTTGGCCAAATGAATGGGCGATCCCTGGATGTTCATAAGCCCGTCTTCAAGGCGGGTCAGAATTCTCACGCCTGAATGATAAGATTGCAGTTTCTCAAACTCCGGCGTCCGAAGGTAATCGGAAACGACCCTGTTCAGATTGACGACCTCTGAAATGTTGACGCCTCTTCGAGCCAGGGTCAGAAGATCCTGAATGATGGCGGTTCCCCTCATGCTGGATTGGAGAATATTGTCGGCATACCGCCTGAGGGGGCTGTCCGCGGGTAGCTTTTCGGCAAGCAGTTCCGAGTATCCGACCAAAATTCCAAGGACGTTGTTGAGATCATGGGCAACGCCGCCGGCCAGTGTTCCCAGAACCTCCATTTTTTCCGCCCTCTGGAGGCGTTCCTCGAGTTTGCGGCGCGCTTCCTCCGCCTGCTTTCTTTCCGTGATGTTCTCTATGGCGGCCATGGTGAGAAAAGGCTGGCCGGCGGCATCGCGAATAACGGTCGCATTCACGTTCACCCATGCGACACTGCCGTCCTTGCATATGAAGCGCTTCTCCACCCGGAATTCCGGCGCTTCACCCCGCAAGACGCGCTGAAAGGCATAACATTCCCGCTCGCGGTCTTCCGGGTGCGTAATGTCAGGAACACGCAACGCGAACATTTCATCTGGAGAATATCCCGTGATATCGCACAACTTGCGGTTTACCCGCAGCCACCGGCCTGTTTGCGGATCATTTTGGGCCATGCCGATGGAAGCCAGCTCGAACATAACCCGGAACTGTTCCTCGCTTTCCCGCAGCGCCTCCTCCGCCTGCCTGCGCTCGGTGATGAAACGCGCCTGCTGAATGTTCTGGTAGGCGAAGGTGGAAAGCTGGTTGGCGAGTGTATACAACGCCTGAGCCACACGCTCGAACTGCTCGCGCGACATGACGGGCACCTCGCGGAAGGCCTCGATCAGGTCCTCTTCGTCGGCCCCGATCTCCCTGGCGTACTGGCGCATCCTTTCCTCGGTCTGGGTCTCGTCGCGAACCTGGCCGATCAACCAGTTGGCGATGTGCCGGCCGCCGACCGATATGCCGGCGCCGGCGTCCCACAGCCCGCCGCTCAGGCAGGGCTGGATGGCTGGCCCCTGGGTGGAAGCCTGTCCAACCACCGAATCATTCCTGTAGCAATTAGCGAGGCCTTTTTCGGTTTTGCGAATAATGTCGGTGCACAGGCGGCAGAAATTGCTCGGCGAGGTGAGCGGCGTTCCGTCGGTACGCGTGATGATGGAAGCGACGCCGGTTGCATGGGCGAATTCATCCTGAATGCGCTGAATTTCCTCGATGTTGAACAGGTCTTCAAAGGCAATCCCGGCAGCGTCGTCCAGGGGCCGGGTCAGCGCCAGAATGCGCTTTTCCAGAGCCTCTTCCGTGCGCTTGCGCCGAGTGATGTTTCGAATGATGACGATGATCTGATCTTCGAGAAACGGCACCAGCCGGGCTTCATAGAATTGCTTATATCCTTGCAGGGTCAGTGAATATTCCATTCCGCCGATGGTTTTTTCCGACTGCAGACGATCGATGGCGGCCTGAAACTGATCGCCGATGTGCTTGATTGGAATTTCCTGAATCCGTTTCCCGATCATCTTTTTCGGATCGGTGATAAAATCCGTTTTTGCGCCCGCCTTGCAGTCCAGGATCGTTCCGCTGCCGTCCAG
>Ga0265294_10000332_pt1 | contig 62876 bp, 50 predicted proteins | sample MunlanPumphouse3_FD_192504 | JGI IMG/M metagenome (GOLD analysis project Ga0265294, IMG submission 192504) | Groundwater microbial communities from a municipal landfill in Southern Ontario, Canada - Pumphouse #3 | ecosystem: Environmental > Aquatic > Deep subsurface > Groundwater | place... | reverse complement strand
TTCAAATACCTGTTGGTCAACGAGAGAGACAGGAAATTTGGGCTCACCGTCAATACGGTTGGCTTTCAGCCCATTCCACCCCACTCCCTCTACCCCTCGACAGCTCATCCGAAAAACTACTATTTCCACCCGGGAAAGGGAAGGATACTATCTGAATATCAAATCGTTTACATTAGCAAAGGAAAGGGGAGCTTCTCCTCTGAATCGACCCGGCGCACCACCATCTCCAAAGGACAGGCCATGGTGCTCTTCCCCGGACAATGGCACACCTACTCACCCCAGAAAGAGACCGGCTGGAACGAATACTATATCGGTTTTGAAGGAGCGATCATTGATCATATCGTCTCCCAGGGTTTTGTCTCAAGTGACAACCAGATTCTTGACGTGGGAGTAAACGAAGATCTTGTCAATCTCTTCACAACAGCCATTAAAATTGCAAAAGAAGATAAACCTGCTGCACAACAGAACCTGGCAGGCATTGTCTTCAACATTATCGGAACAATTCTCTCACTGGCGCAAAACAAAGGCTTCGAGATGAAAGAATCCGCGCAGAAGATTGAACGGGCAAAGGTGATCATGTATGAAAACATCCAGAAAAATATCGACATCAAAGAGATCGCCATCAATCTGGGGATCAGCTATTCACTCTTCAGGAAAGTATTCAAAGAGTATACCGGCTATTCGCCTGCACAATATTTTCAGGAACTGAAGTTGAGAAAAGCGAAGGAGATGCTGACCGAATGTAATCACACCATCAAGGAGATTGCTTTTGAACTCAACTTCAGTTCTTACGAATACTTTCTCTCCTTCTTCAAGAAAAAAGTGGGCACCACCCCCCTGGAATACCGAAACCTGGGGAGAATCAATTAATTCTGATTTTTTATCCACCTATTGTTCCATTCCCGCACCCATAAAACACTTTGCGAAACGGTTATTTATACTGATTATAAATTATAAAAAACCTCTACCCCACCCTAATTTTTTACTCACTATCTGCTTGATAATCTGAAATAAAATTACGAACTTGCGACTCTCCGTCTGAATCTGTTTATACCATAATGCGCTGATAGGTATCACCACCTATATTGGTTTAATTATAAAAAAAAGTCACGCGTATTATGAAACAGAAACTCTTTATCTTGATGATGGGGTTCCTTCTCTTCGCATGTGAAGGAGAAGAGATTAACCCTACAGGTATGGGTACAGCCATACGGCTGACAGCACAGATTGAAGGCATGAGAACGCGTCTCTCCGGCTCCACCTGGGAAAAGGGAGATGCCATCGGGGTTTACATGAAGTTGAACAATGCGCCGCTTGATTCATCTGCGCCGGAGCAGAATGTGAGATACATCTACGATGCGGAAACCGGCCAATTTAAAGCGAAGAACGACAAAGAAACCATCTTCTTTCCTTTTACCGGTGAAACGGTTGATTTCATCGGGTACTATCCTTTTCGGGAGATTGTTTCGGGTTTCACCATCCCGATCGATCTCTCGGTTCAATCCAAACAGTCTGCGATCGACCTGATGTATGCCGACAATGTCACAAATGTGAGCCAGTCAAACAGCGAAGTGGTGATGAGCTTCTCCCACCAGCTTTCCAGGATTGTGTTTCAGGTGGAGCACTATCGGGGATTTGAACTGGAAGATCTCTCGGTGATCATCACGGATGTACCTACTACCGGCTCATTTGATCTGACCAGCGGCAGTCTGACGGTTGAAGCAGCTACAACCGATGTGGCATGTTGCATCAACGATGATTGCACGTTGGCCGAGGCTATTCTTATGCCGGGTACTGACCTCACTGGCAGTGACCTCTGGTTTATTACCAATGAGGGAGCAGAAGCCTACAAAGTATCGCTAAGTTCATTTTTCACCTCTGAATCGTTATCGCCATCGACGCAATACTCTTTCAATGCCACGCTTCATACGGATGAAGTATTGGTTGAGAACGATTCAACAAATATTGAGCCCTGGACTACTACGACATTGGATACATTCACTGCAGAACGTACCACTGAAGACCCACCGATGATAAAGGGTTCAAGGAGCGACCCCTATACTGTGGCACAGGCAATGGAACATCAGAACAAGGCGGATGTATGGATGGTAGGCTATATTGTGGGGGCATTCGACGGTACAATCAACAAGTTCGTGACCGACACCACCGGTCAGGTAAGGTCGAATGTGGCACTGGCTGACAACAAGGATGAAACGGAGATAACCCTCATGTTACCGGTAAATATCACCAGGGCGGCGATAAAGGATGCGCTGAACATCTGCGACAATCCATTCAACATCAACAGAGCGGTGATGGTCAGGGGTGACCTTGAATCATACTATTCTGTCCCGGGCATGAAAAATGCGGATGATTATCATTTTCTGGAATAGAGTAGTGGCACCCATGGCATGGTTGAAACCTGTAGCTATTCTAAAAAGGGCCCTGTCAGACGGGCCCTTTTGATCCATTTCATTTCTCTTTCCACATCAGCAACGCGCGGGCGATAGCCTTCTCCACCAGAGGAGCCATGATCGCATAACCTGCCTCATTGGGGTGCACACCATCCCCCGAAAGCTCCTCGGGCAGTCCGTTGCGCTCATCCGCCATCGCAGTAAAGTAGTCGCAGTAAACCGCTCCTTTTGTGGAGGCGTAGGCCTCTATCCTCCTGTTCAGCTCCACCACCTTCTCTGCAGGCTCCTGTCCCGGACGCCATGGGAAATCGTAAGCGGGTAATACTGAGCAGAGCACCACCTCGATGCCGTTGGCTTGAGCCAGCTCCGTCATGGAATGCAGGTTATCCTCGATCATCTCAAGGGTGGAGGGTCCCGTGTTACCGGCAATGTCGTTGATGCCGGCCAGGATCACCACCACCTTGGGACGCAGGTGAATCACATCCTGACGGAAGCGGATCAACATCTGTGGGGTGGTCTGCCCACCGATGCCGCGATTGATGTAGTGACGTTCAGCAAAAAACTCAGGCACCCTGTCGATCCACCCCTGGGTGATCGAGTTTCCCATGAAAACGACGCGGTCGTCGCAGGTTCGAGGGGCAGCAAGCTTTGCATTTTCTTCCCTGAATCGGTTCAGGTTCGCCCAATCCTGGGCTTCTGCCATCATGGCAACAGTGGTCATCATTGTCAGCAGTAATAAAAACTTGTTTAGATGTTTCATTTGTGTCAGATCAATAGGATTTGTTATTTAGGGAGTGTCAAAAATAGTTATTCTCTGCATACCATTCAACCGTTTCATCGATTAAATTGGCCGATTGGTCGATAAAGCACTAAAAAATCAAAAAATGCGCTTCATCCAGAGCCAATTTCCCTGCGAAATGGGTATTTTTGAAGGAAAATCTCCGCCGGGTAGTACACAGGGGACATGTATGGTGCGTTCACCACCCCGATGAATCACTGCGGATTCCATTATCCTAAAGGAAAAGATTACAGAACAGCATGAACAGAAAAACAAAGATCATCCTCTTTGCAGCCATCGCTTTGTTGATTTTGGGGATGGCTTTCTTCCCCCGCATCAAAAGGTTTTTCGACTCAGACAAGCTATCTGACATACCGGCTAGAGGTGCCGGTGGAGCAGGTCGGTCGGAACTGGTGGTCGCAGCAACAGTACTGGAGCCCCAGACACTCAACAACATGTTTCGCATCACTGGTGTATTGCTGCCGGATGAGGAGGTGGATCTCACTTTCGAGACCCCCGGCAAGATCACCAATATCTTTTTCAAAGAGGGTACTTTCGTTGAAAAAGGGACGCTGCTGGCAAAGGTGAATGACGCCCCCCTGCAGGCAGAATTAAAGAAGCTGGAAGCCCAGTTGCCGCTGGCTGAAGACCGTCTCTTTCGTCAACAGACACTATTGGATAAGGATGCCATCAGCCAGGAGACCTACCAGTCGGTCTTCACACAACTGGAGACACTGAAGGCGGAGATTGAACTGGTGAAGGCGCGCATCCGGCAGACAGAGTTACGGGCTCCTTTCAGTGGGATGATAGGATTGAGACAGGTCAGCGAAGGGGCCTATGCCTCACCCACAGTGGTGGTATCCAATCTGACAAAAATATCGCCATTGAAAATTGAGTTTTCGCTGACTGAGAATTTTGTCAATCTCGTCAAACCGGGAACGGAAATCTCATTCAGGGTTGAGAACGATCTCGAGGTGTACAATGCGGCTGTCTACGCCGTTGAGTCACGACTCGACATACAGACACTGAACCTGTTTGCCCGGGCACGTTATGCCAACCATGACGGAAAAATCAAACCGGGACAGTCGGCAAAAATTGAAATCAAAATCGAACAGAAAGAAAATGCCATCGTAATACCCAGCATCTCCAGTGTGAAGGAGATGGGACGTGACATTGTCTATGTCTATGATAACGGTAGGGCCAGAGAGGTGGAGATCAACACCGGTATGCGCACCTCCTCATCCGTAGAGGTGATCAACGGCCTCTCAGTAGGCGACACCCTTTTAACCACAGGTGTGATGCAGCTCAGAAGCGGCATGCCGGTTAGAATTGGGCAAATGGTTTCAAACAGCGCAGAATAGAAGAAATGAACTTTTCCGAATTAAGTATAAAAAGACCGGTACTCGCCACGGTGATGGTGCTGATCATCATCATCTTCGGCGTGATCGGCTACACCAGCCTCGCTGTTCGGGAGTATCCCAGCGTGGACAACCCCATCATCACAGTGCATGTCTCCTATCCGGGTGCCAATGCGGAGGTGATCGAGAACCAGATCACCGAGCCACTTGAACAAAATATCAACGGCATCCCGGGTATCCGCTCGCTGGTCAGCCGCAGCAGTCAGGGCAGCTCCCGTATCACCGTCGAGTTCGAGCTGAGTGTCGATATGGAGACAGCGGCCAATGACGTGCGTGACAAGGTCTCTGTCGCACAGCGCTACCTGCCACGCGATACCGATCCACCCACCGTCTCGAAGGCAGACGCCGACTCCGACCCGATCATGCAGATCACCATACAGAGCCCCACCCGCTCACTGCTGGAGCTCTCCGAGATTGCCGACCTCACGGTGAAAGAGCGCCTGCAGACCATCTCCAACGTGAGCGCCGTCGAGATCTGGGGTGAATACCGTTACTCGATGCGCCTATGGCTCGATCCCATCAGGATGGCTGCTTACAACATCACGCCCATGGATGTCAAGGCTGCTCTGGACCGGGAGAACGTGGAGCTGCCGGCAGGCAACATCGAGGGAGATCACATCTCCCAATCGATCCGCACCATGGGGCTCATGCAGACACCTGAGGAGTTCAACAACCTGATCCTGATCGAGGACAACTACCGCATTGTCCGTTTCCGGGATGTGGGGTATGCCGAGCTGGATGCCGCTGACCGTCAGACCATCCTGCGCCGTAATGGTGTACCGATGGTCAGTTGCGTTATCATCCCACAGCCGGGAGCCAACCACATCGAGATTGCCGACGAGGTACGCAATCGCATGGAGATGATGAAAAAAGACCTACCGGAAGACGTGATCCTGGATGTGGCGTTCGACAACACCAAGTTTATCAGGGCCTCCATCGCCGAGGTGCAAAACACGGTCATCATCGCATTCATCCTGGTGGTGCTTATCATTTTCGCCTTCCTGCGCAATTGGCGCGTGACACTCATTCCGGCATTGGTGATCCCCATCTCGCTGATCGGCATCTTCTTCGTGATGTACCTCGCCGGCTTCTCCATCAATGTGCTCTCCATGCTGGCCGTGGTGCTGGCCGTGGGACTGGTGGTGGACGATGCGATCGTGGTGACGGAAAACATCTTCCAGAAGGTGGAGGCAGGAATGAACCCTGAGGAGGCAGCCATCGCAGGCTCCAGGGAGATCTTCTTCGCGGTCCTCTCTACGACCATCACCCTGGTAGCCATCTTCTTTCCCATTGTCTTCCTGGAGGGACTCACCGGGCGTCTCTTCCGGGAGTTCAGCATCGTGATCTCCGGGGCGGTGATCATCTCCTCCTTTGTCGCCCTTTCGTTTGTACCGATGCTAGCCTCCAAGCTGCTGAAGAAGAAACAGAAACACAACCCCTTTTACGACAAGACCGAGGTCTTCTTTGTGGGGATGAACCGTTTTTACGACCGGATGCTGCGCTCCTTTCTACACCGCAAATGGCTGGTGCTGCCCATCCTGATCCTCTCCACCCTCCTGATCATCCTCTTCTGGAACATTATTCCCTCAGAGATGGCTCCCCTGGAAGATCGCTCCCAGATCATGATCCGTAGCTCGGCACCCGAAGGAGCCACCTTCGAGTTTGTCAGAGACTATACCGATCGCATCTCGGAGATTGCCGACTCCATTGCGCCGGAGAGAGAATCAAACATTGTCTTCACCCGCAGTGGTTTCAGCATGGTACGCATGGTCCTACCCGACATGAAAGATCGCGACCGCAGCCAGATGGAGATAGCTGCCGAGCTTTCAGCAGCGGTAAGAAATGAGAATGCGGCACGGGCCTTCGTACAGCAACAATCCACCTTCGGCGGACGTCGTGCGGGCATGCCAATACAGTATGTACTACAGGCACCCAACATCGAGAAGCTGCAGGAGTTCATCCCTCCCATCATGGAGAGGGTGAACGCCAGTCCCTACTTCCAGATGGCTGATGTGGATCTGAAGTTCACCAAACCGGAGACACGCATCCTGATCGACCGCGACAAGGCTGCACTCCTCGGGGTGAGTACCCGTGACATTGGACAGACGTTGCAATATGCGTTGAGCGGACAACGAATGGGTTACTTCTACATGAACGGCAAGCAGTACCAGATACTGGGGGAGATCAACCGCCAGCAGCGTAACACGCCGATCGACCTGAAGACCATCTATATCAAGAACAACGTGGGACAGATGATCCAGATGGACAACCTGGTGAAGCTTGAAGAGTCGGTAGCACCCCCCCAGCTCTATCGCTACAACCGCTTCAACTCGGCGACCCTCTCGGCGGGACTGGCACCCGGCTATTCGCTCGGTGAAGGCCTGCAAGAGATGGATCGCATTGCGGCCGAGGTACTCGATGAGACCTTCCGTACCGCTCTCGAAGGGGAGTCAAGGAACTTCAGGGAGAGCTCCTCCAGCCTGCTCTTCGCCTTCGGGCTGGCCATCCTGCTGATCTTCCTGGTGATGTCCGCACAGTTCGAGAGCTTCAAGGACCCGTTTGTCATCATGTTCTCCGTACCGATGGCCCTCTTCGGGGCTCTGCTTTTCATGTGGATATCCGGTGTGACAATGAACATCTACAGTCAGATCGGCATCATCATGCTGATCGGTCTGGTGGCCAAGAACGGCATCCTGATCGTGGAGTTTGCCAACCAGCGTCAGCAGGCGGGGCTCAACAAATACAAGGCGATACTTGAGGCTGCCGTACAGCGATTGCGTCCGATCCTGATGACCAGTATCTCCACCATGCTGGGTCTGCTCCCGTTGATGTTCGCTACCGGTGAAGGTGCCAACGGCCGTATCGCAATGGGAACAGCGGTTGTAGGTGGCCTGCTGATCTCCACCCTGCTCACTCTGTTCGTGATCCCGGTAATGTACATCTACCTCTCCACCAACAGGGAAGCAAAAAAAGAGAAGAAGAACAAAGAACTTACATCACATGCATAAGCGATTCTATCCCTTCATCCTGACCAGCCTGTTCCTGCTGTTGCCGGTTATCGCCTTCACACAGGAGCTGATGGGTCTGCAGGAATGCCTGAACATCGGTCTGGAAAACAACTATGATTTGCAAATCCTGCGCAACGAAGAGCGGATATCAGACAACAACGTCACCCTCGGCAACGCGGGATACCTGCCGTCGGTAACACTCAACTCGGGATATAACGTGCGCAGCAACAACAGCGATCAGTTTCCTGCCGGCGAGGATGATGTCCAACAGCAGCGTAATGCGTCTACCGGCACCCTGGATGCCGGTGTAACCCTCAACTGGACGCTATTCGAAGGGTTTCGTGTACAGACCAGCTACAAGCGTTTGCAGGAACTAAAGACGGTGGGTGAGCTCAACACTCGCCTGGCTGTGGAAAATTTTATTGCCAACCTCACGGCGGAGTACTACAACTACGTCCAGCAACAGATACGGCTGGGCAACCTCAAGTATGCGGTCGCACTCTCCAAGGAAAGACTCCGCATCGTGGAGGCACGATACCAGGTGGGATCACTCTCACGTCTCGACCTGCAGCAGGCAAGAGTCTACTTCAATGCTGACAGCTCACTGCTGATACAGCAATATGAGATCCTGCACAGATCGCGCATCCACCTCAACGAGATGATGGGGGGGGATGTGAATCGTTCCTTTGCCGCACGCGACACAACGATTGCCTGCAAGGGAGAGTTACAGAAAGATCAACTGCTGGTGGATGCCATGCAGCACAACACTCTGTTACTGTTGACAGAGAAAAACAAAACACTGAGTGAGCTGGAGCTAAAGAACCAACAGAGTCAGAACTTCCCCTATCTACGCCTCAACACCGGCTATGGATTCACGCATTACAACTACAACAGCGGTACGCTCGACCGTCAACGCAACTGGGGTCCCACCGTAGGTGTCACCCTCGGTTATACCCTTTTCGACGGCTTCAACCGCAGAAGAGAGCAGAAAAATGCGAGGATCTCGGTAGAAAACCGGCAACTGGAGGTAGAACAATACAAGCTGGCACTGGAGAGCGATTTTGCCAACATGTGGATGGCCTATCAGAACAACCTCGAGCTCACCCAGCTGGAGGTGGAGAGTCTGGAGAATGCCCGTCTCAACTACGAGATTGCCATGGAGCGTTATCAGATCGGTGACCTCTCGGGTCTGGAGCTGCGGGAAGCACAGAACAGCCTGCTCGAAGCGGAGCAACGACTGCTTACCGCGCAATACAACACCAAGCTCTACGAGATATCACTGCTACAGATCAGCGGGCGGGTGGGCAACTACCTGGTGCAGTAGCCTTTGACGACACGGTGAAACGTGACAGATGCGCCAGCACCTCCTCGTTACGGTCATAGAGACCCAGGTTCAGGTTCATCAGGTCACCTCGCTCCGCCATCTCCCGGATAATGGGAAAGATGGGCCGTTGCTCCCTCCAGAACAGCTTGTTGAGAAATATCATCGGACTGGCATAACCATACGACTCATAATGGTTCTGTGCCAGGTCCTGAAACACCTCCTGCATCGTCCCTGCACTGCCGGGAGTGAAGATCACACCTCCCTTGGCGAAGGCCAGCAACCCCTCCTCACGTACGCTGTTCTCAAAATATTTCGCGATATGCGTAGCAAACGGTGTGGGCAGCTCATGTCCATAGTGCCAGGTGGGGATACCCAGGCTCTCATATCCGGGATCGGGGAACCGCTCCATCACCCGGAATGCCGATGCCAGCCACTGATCATCCGAATAGGCAGGAGCAACCGAAAGCATCTCCATTGCCTCCAGCAGCTCAGCGTCACTCCGCCCAGCCATCCAGGCACCCACATGGGTCGCCTCCATGGCTCCGGGCCCACCTCCCGAGAGCATCAGATAACCCTGTTCGGTAAGCATCTTCGAGAGTCTGACCACCTGCAGGTATATTTCATCGGTACGCCGCATACTGTGCCCGCCCATCACCGCCACCAGTCTCCGTTCATCGTGTCCCGCAAGATACGCATGCAACGAATCGGTGATGGAGTGGTCGTGCAGGCGCTGTGCCAGCGTATCTTTTATCGATAGTTTCACCAGCGACTTTTGATAATAGTCATAGACTACCTTATCGAGAGTAGCCTTGTAGGTCTCAGGATGAAGGGGGTCAAACCCGTTGTAGAGTGTATCCCTGTTATAGAGACTGCTCGGATAGGTGTTAAAGGGCACATTCAGTGTCGGAAAGATAAAATTGTCCGACAGCAGGTGGTGCAAGAGTCTGTCCGAGAGAACACACCCCAGAAAGAGGCATCTTGAAAAACGAATAGCAAGCATCTCCTCCTCTATCTCTGTCAGATCGAGCGATTGCACCGCGATCTCCTCCACATCACCCCGTTTCAGAAAAGATTTCAGTTCGGCAAGGTTGTCAAATTGTTGCATATATTCGGTTTGAATGTTAGTAGGTTGGTAAGTTAGTATGTTAGTAAGTTAGTAAGTTAGTAAGTTAGTAAGTTAGTAAGTTAGTAAGTTGGTAAGTTGGTATGTTAGTATGTTAGTATGTTAGTATGTTAGTATGTTAGTATGTTAGTATGTTGGTAAGTTAGTAAGTTGGTAAGTTGGTAAGTTGGTAAGTTGGTATGTTAGTATGTTAGTATGTTAGTAAGTTGGTAAGTTGGTAAGTTGGTAAGTTGGTAAGTTCTTGGTTTATGGTTTATGGTTTGACAACTAACAACAACCCAAGAAACGGTCAACGTAATTTAGGCATTAACAAGCTGATAGCTGATAGCTGATAGCTGATCACTAATAGCTTACATCTTCAACGCTCTCCTCGCCCAAATAGTTTGCGTCACCCCCCTCGAAAGGAGATAGAGGATAAAGGCCAGCCAGAGGCCGTTGTTACCCCAATGGGGTGAGATCAGGAAGAAACAGGCGAAGAAGAGGATGGAGGAGAAGATCATCGCGTTGCGCATCTGTGCCGAGGCGGTGGCACCGATGTAGATGCCGTCCCACAGGAAGGCGGCAAAGCCGGTCAGGGGTATCAGCAGGATCCAGAAGAGGTAGTCACCCGCCGCTTCGATGATGATCCGGTCGTTGGTCAGGATCTGCAGGATCTGCTCGGGGATAAGGATGTAGACCACCATCGAGGTGATGCTCACCACCCCACCCCAGAAGAAGATGCGACGCAACATATGCTGCAGGGCGCTTTTGTTGTTTGCACCGATAAAGCGACCGGTGAGCGCCTCACCGGCATAGGCAAAGCCATCCATAAAGTAGGAGAAGAGCATGAAGAACTGCATCAGCAGGGCGTTCACCGCCAGGATGGTATCACCCATCCCGGAGGAGGCAAAGGTGAAGAAGGTGGTGACCAGCGTCAGCAGGAAGGTGCGTACAAACACATCGGCATTCACACGGAAATAGAGACGGATGGTGCCTCTTTCCCAGATATCCTCTTTCCGCACATAAAAACGGAGACGCCGGTAGTAACGCCACCAGAAGCCGGCAGCCACCAGAAAGGAGATGATCTGCGAGAGCAGCGTACCCAGCGCGATCCCTTCAATCTTCATCCCCAGCACGAAGACAAAGAAAACACTCAGCAGGATGTTCAGCACGTTGTTGAAGATGGCAATGAACATGGGGATCCGGGCGTTCTGCATCCCGATGAACCATCCCTTGAAGGCATACATCCCCAGCACCGCGGGGGCACCCCACACCACGATACGGAAATAGCTCTCCACATGATGTACCGACTCCGCTCCCGACTGAATCAGTGAAAAGGCAAACCTGCCCAGGGGAACCTGCAAGAGCAGGATCATGGTGCCGATACCCAGGCCAATCAGCAGCGAGCGGATCAGCACATGCATCGTCTCCGGCAAATCACGGGCCCCGTAGGCCTGCGATGCAAAACCGCTGGAGCTCATCCGCAGGAAACCGAAGTTCCAGTAGATCATGTTAAAGATATTGGCACCCAAAGCGATGGCCCCAATAAAGACCGCCGATCCCAGCCGTCCGGCAACAGCCATGTCAATCATCCCCAGCAAGGGTACGGTGATATTGGTAATGATATTTGGGAGTGCCAGTCTGAAGATCTTCCTATCCATCGGCACAAAAATAATCTAAAAACTGTTCATCTGCGAATGAATCTCTCAAATTTCAGAAATGAAACCATCCCTTTCGGAGAGGAAATAACTGATTTTTTTCCGTAATCAATAGATTGATACAATCATTTTTTTGTAACTTTGTTTACTCCTTAACTAGATTTGTCTCTTTTTTTTTTCTCTTGACCGGGGAGTATACAACAAGACGATTCTGTAAGTTAAACATCAGGATACACAACATCATTTAGGATATACCATATGGACAAAATTCAGGAACTTACCTCAAAACTGTACACCGAAGGGGTAGAGAAAGGCAGGGAGGAAGCTGAGCGGATCATTGCCGAAGCCAAAGCCAGGGAAGAAAAAATAGTGAAAGAGGCAAAGGCAAAAGCAGATCATCTGATCGCCGCCGCTCAGAAAGAACAGGCTGAGCTGAAAAAGCATACCGAAGCGGAGCTCAAACTCTTTGCATCGCAGTCGGCCGAAGCGCTCAAGACAGAGATCATCAACCTGTTGACCGACAAGCTGGCCACCATGAATGTGAAGGCAGCCATGGAGGATAAGGGATTCATGCAGAAGCTGATCGGTGAGCTGTTAACCAACTGGTCGAAGGATGAGACCCTCACCCTGGGTGTGGAGAATGCGGCGGCGCTGGAAGCATATATTGCCTCCAACATGAAGCATCTCCTCGAGAAGGGATTGAAAATCGAATCGGTGAACGGCATCAAGACCGGATTCACACTCACTCCCGCAGACGGGACCTACAAGGTACGCTTCGGTGAGGAGGAATTCATCGATTATTTCAAGGAATTCCTGCGTCCCCAGATCCAGCAACTACTCTTTTAAAAGGGAGGCTATTCAGCATCTCCACCTTTTTAGATTTTGCCTATGCTTTTTAAAAATCAGTATTACTATTTTATCTCCGGCTTGCCCGACTTCTCGTTCGATACGACGAAGCTCCCCTTCTCCACCGAGACATTCAGGGAGATGCTCGACGAAGCCCTTAAGCCGGAAGACAGAAAGCTAATCAGCAGATACTTCCTTCGCTACGACAACCTCAACCTGTTTCACATCCTGAACAAGAAAGAGGGTGAATGGCACAACGAGGGCAACTTCTCCCCGGAAGAGATGAAAGAGATCGTAGGGAAGGTGAAAGAGGGGGAGCCTCTTGATCATGAGCTGGCACCTCCCTACTATGAAGCATTCATCAGTAGCTGGCTCAATGAAGAGCTGCCGGAAGAGTTTCGCACGCTGGAAGACCTGATTGCATCATTTCATATGGATTACGGCCTGGAAGCCCGGAACAGCCTGATCGCCAACTGGTTCGAGCTGAACCTAAACATCGGAAACATCCTCTCGGCCATCTATGCCCGCAAATATGGGATCGATATCCCGGGTGTAGTGGTGGGGAACAACCCGCTGGCGGTCATCATCCGTGAGAATGCCAACGCCCGTGATTTCGGCATCGGCCTGGAGCTGGACTACTTCGACACCATCGTGCGTCTCTCAGAAGAGAATGACATCTTCGAACGGGAGCGCCGACTCGACAAGTTACGGTGGGACTGGCTCGAGGAACATACGGCTCTCGACTATTTCAATATTGAGTATATCTTTGCCTACCTCTGCAAGCTGCAGATACTGGAACGGTGGGTGGAGCTGAATGCCGAAGAGGGAGAACGTCTCTTCCGCGAGATGATCGACAACCTGAAAAGCGGGGTTGAGATGCCGGATGATATGTGACAACGACAAACAACAACAACCAAATATGCGAACAAAAGGAACTGTAAAAGGAATCATAGCCAACCTGGTCATCGTCGAAGTGGATGGACCGGTAGCCCAGAACGAGATCGCCTACATTGATCTCGACGGCACCCGCCTCATGTCGGAGGTGATCAAGGTGGTGGGAAAGAATGTCTATGTGCAGGTGTTCGAGAGCACCCGCGGCCTGCGTGTCGACACGCAGGTTGAGTTTCAGGGACATATGCTGGAGGTGGTGCTCGGCCCGGGACTGCTGGAACGTAACCTCGACGGACTGGAGAACGACCTCGACAAGATGGAGGGTGTTTTCCTGAAACGGGGTGAGTACACCTTCCCGCTCGACGAGGAGAAGGAGTGGTCGTTCAAGCCGCTGGCAGCTGTCGGCGACAAGGTGACAGGCGGCTCCTGGCTGGGTGAGGTGGATGAGAACTTCCAGCCGCACAAGATCATGGTTCCCTTTGTGATGAAAGAGGAGTACAGGGTGAAGAGCCTCGCAGAGGAGGGCAGCTACAATATCCACCACACCGTTGCGGTGGTGACCGATCAGGCAGGCAAGGAGCATGCCATCACCATGGTACAGCGCTGGCCGGTAAAGGTACCCATCACCACCTACAAGGAGAAGCCGCGTCCCTACAAGCTGCTGGAGACCGGTGTCCGCTCCATCGACACGCTCAACCCGATCGTGGAGGGGGGTACCGGTTTTATCCCGGGTGCTTTCGGTACGGGCAAGACCGTGTTACAGCATGCCATCTCGAAGCAGGCCGAAGCCGACATCGTGATCATCGCTGCCTGCGGTGAGCGCGCCAACGAGGTGGTGGAGATCTTCACCGAGTTCCCCGAGCTGATCGACCCCCACACGGGACGCAAGCTGATGGAACGTACCATCATCGTGGCCAACACCTCCAACATGCCGGTGGCGGCACGCGAGGCTTCGGTCTACACGGCGATGACCATCGGTGAGTATTACCGTTCCATGGGTCTCAAGGTGCTGCTGATGGCCGACTCCACCTCACGCTGGGCGCAGGCGCTCCGTGAGATGAGCAATCGCCTGGAAGAGCTGCCGGGACCGGACGCCTTCCCGATGGACCTCTCAGCCATCATCTCCAACTTCTACGGCCGCGCCGGACATGTCACCCTCAACAACGGACAGGAGGGCTCCATCACCTTCATCGGCACCGTATCGCCGGCAGGTGGTAACCTGAAGGAGCCGGTGACGGAGAACACCAAGAAGGTGGCACGATGCTTCTACGCCCTGGAGCAGGAGCGTGCCGACAAAAAACGCTACCCGGCCATCAACCCGATTGAGTCCTACTCCAAGTATATCGAGTATCCCGAGTTTGAAGCGTTTATCTCCGAGCATATCTCCGACGACTGGACAGCGAAGGTGAACGAGGCAAAGACAAGGCTGCTCAGAGGTAAGGAGATCGCCGAGCAGATCAATATCCTGGGCGATGACGGCGTGCCGGTGGAGTACCATATCACCTTCTGGAAGGCTGAGCTGATCGACTTTATCGTGCTGCAGCAGGATGCCTTCGACGAGATCGATTCAGTCACACCCATCGAACGACAGAAGCATATCCTCGACCTGGTGACGGAGATCTGCCGTACCGAGTTTCAGTTCGACAACTTCAACAAGGTGGCAGACTTCTTCAAGGAGCTGATCAACATTGGCAAGCAGATGAACTACGCCGAATTTGAGTCCGACTCGTTTAAAAAATACCACAGGCAACTGCTTGAGAGGGTATCGGAGAAGAGCATCGGATGAAGCAATGACTCCACTGAGAGATAAGCGAATCGACTAATCAGCTAATTATCAAATCAGCAAATCAATTTAAGATGGCAAAAGCATTTCAGAAAATATATACCCAGATCACCCAGATCACCAAGGCCACCTGCGCGGTGAAAGCCACCAACGTGGGATATGATGAGCTGGCTACGGTCAACGGCAGACTGGCACAGGTGGTAAAGATCATCGGTGATGAGGTGACCCTGCAGATCTTCCAGGGAACAGAAGGAATACCCACCAACGCAGAGGTGATCTTCCTGGGCAAAGCCCCCTCACTCAAGGTGGGTGATCAGCTGGCAGGACGCTTCTTCAACGCCTATGGTGACCCTATCGACGGCGGTCCCATACCCGAGGGAGATGAACAACCCATCGGCGGTCCGTCGGTGAACCCGGTAAGAAGAAAACAACCCTCCGAGCTGATCGCTACCGGCATCGCCGGCATCGACCTCAACAACACCCTGGTGTCGGGACAGAAGATCCCCTTCTTTGCCGACCCCGACCAGCCCTTTAACCAGGTGATGGCCACCGTGGCACTGCGTGCCAAGGCAGACAAGATCATCCTGGGCGGCATGGGGATGACCAACGACGACTACCTCTTCTTCAAGAACGTCTTCAGCAATGCCGGTGCCCTCGACCGTATCATCTCCTTTATGAACACCACTGAAGACCCGGCGGTGGAGCGGCTCCTGGTGCCCGATATGGCGCTGACGGCAGCTGAATACTTCGCCGTGGAGAAGAATGAGAAGGTGCTGGTGCTGCTTACCGACATGACCTCCTATGCCGATGCCCTCTCCATTGTCTCCAACCGCATGGATCAGATCCCCTCCAAAGATTCAATGCCGGGATCACTCTACTCCGACCTGGCGAAGATCTACGAGAAGGCGGCACAGTTCCCTACGGGTGGTTCCATCACCATCGTGGCGGTGACCACCCTCTCGGGGGGTGACATCACCCATGCGGTACCCGACAACACGGGTTACATCACCGAGGGACAGCTCTTCCTGCGTCGCGACAGCGACATCGGGAAGGTGATCGTCGACCCGTTCCGCTCCCTCTCACGTCTCAAACAGCTGGTACAGGGTAAGAAGACACGCGAGGATCATCCGCAGGTGATGAATGCAGCCGTGCGTCTCTACTCCGATGCGGCCAATGCCAAGACCAAGCAGGAGAACGGCTTCGACCTGACCGACTACGACGAACGTACGCTTGCCTTCGCAAAAGATTACTCCGAGTATATCCTGGCCATCGATGTGAACCTCGATACCGATGAGATGCTCGACAAAACATGGCAGTTACTCTCCGACCACTTCAAGCCGGCGGAGGTGAACATGAAACAGGAACTGGTGGAAAAGTACTGGCAATAATGGCAATCAAATTCCAATACAACAAAACCTCACGACAGCAGCTGGAAAAGCAGCTGAAGGTGCGTATACGGGCGCTTCCTACATTACAGAACAAGGAGACGGCACTGCGCATGGAGGTGAAAAAAGCCAAGAGGGAGATTGAAGAGCTGGAGAAGGAGCTGGAGAAGCAGATTCACTCTTACGACAAGATGGTGAGCCTCTGGACTGAGTTCGACCCCACCCTGGTACGGGTGAAGGATGTGGATCTCTCAAAGAAGAAAATCGCCGGTGTCATCCTCCCCATCCTGGAGAAGGTGGATTTTGAGATCAAACCTTTCAGCATCTTCAGCCAGCCCAAATGGTTCCTCGACGGCGTGAAGACGGTGGAGGAGCTGGCGGAGATCGGTATCCGCCGCGAATTCAACGAGATTAAACTGAGAAGGCTCGAGTATGCCCGCAAGAAGACCACGCAGAAGGTGAACCTGTTTGAAAAAGTACAGATACCCGGCTATCAGGACGCCATTCTGAAGATCAAACGATACCTGGAAGATGAGGAGAACCTCTCCAAGTCGTCGCAGAAGATCATGCGTGCACATCAGGAACAACGCAGAGAGAAGGAGGGAAGCATATGGTAGCAAGGATGAAAAAATTCACCTTCCTGATCTTTCACAGGGATTACGACCGTTTTCTGCATGAGCTGCGGGAGCTGGGGATGATCCACGTGGTGGAAAAGGAGGAGGCTGCACTCAACCGCGAGGAGCTGCATCAGTTCATCGCGGAGAGCAAGCTACTGAAAGAAGCCAGGAAAACACTGGAGAAGGTGGTGGACAAAAAGACATTCACCCCCACCGACCAACCCAGCGTGGCGAGAGGCATGGAGATCCCCGCGGCCATCGCCGGGATAGAGGCTGAGAAATCGGCCCTCACCCAGAAGCTGCATGTGAGCATACGCGAACGGGAGGCACTGCGACCCTGGGGTAACTTCAACCCCACCTATCTCAAAAAGCTGGAAGAGGCAGGCTATCACCTCAACCTCTTCATCACCCCCGACAGGAACTACAACCCGGAATGGGAAGAAGAATATAACGCCCTGATTATCCGCAGGGAGGGGTCAAAGACCTATTTCCTCACCCTGACACGGGAGGCTGGTCTGGCTGACCGGCTCAACCTGGAGGAGATGAAACATCCGGAGCTCTCACTGCAGGAACTGGATCAGCTGACCGTCACGCTGCACGAACAGATTGGGCAGCAGGAGGAGGCACTGAAAAAGCTGACAGCCGAACTGCCCTCGCTCGATGCGGCACTCAGTGAGCTCAACACGAAAATACTCTTCACCCGCGTAGCAGACAGCGCTACCCCCCTGGCAGAAGAGAAGTTGAAGCTGCTGCAGGGATGGGCACCCCTCGACAACGAGGCGGAGATCGCTGCTTACCTGGCATCGAAAGAGGTCTACTTCGAGACGGCCACACCGCAACCGGAGGATGATGTACCCATCAAGTTTGCCAACAACCGCTTCACGCGTCTCTTCGAGCCAATCGCGGAGCTCTACATGCTACCGAAATACAACGAGATCGACCTCACACCCTTCTTCGCACCCTTCTTTATGATCTTCTTCGGATTGGCGCTCGGGGATATCGGTTATGGCGTCTTTCTCTTTGCAGGTGCCACCTTCGCCTCCATCTTCATGAAAAAGAAGCTGGGCAAGGCGATGATAGGTATCCTCAGACTGGTACAGATACTGGGTGCCTCCGCCACCATTTGCGGACTGCTCACCGGTGGCTTCTTCGGCTTCAACATCTACGAGACCAATATCCCCTTCTTTCAGAATATGAAGGATCAGGTCTACTTCGATAACCAGCAGATGTTCAACCTCTCGCTGGTGCTGGGTGTGATACAGATCATGTTTGGCCTGATACTGAAGATCTTCAACCGTATCAAGCAGTTCGGCTTCATGCACGCCCTCTCCACCATCGGATGGGTGATCCTGCTGATGAGCGTGATCGTGGCATTCCTCTTCCCGGCGCTGCTGGCAATGGGAGGCACCCTCCACCTGATATTGATGGGGGCAGCTGCCATCCTGATCTTCTTATTCAACTCCCCGGGAAAGAACCCGCTGCTCAATATCGGCCTGGGCCTCTACGACACCTATAACATGGCCACCGGGTTGCTGGGCGACGTGCTCTCCTATGTACGCCTCTTCGCACTGGGCCTCTCGGGAGGGATCCTGGCCAGCGTTTTCAACAGCCTGGCACTGGGTCTGAAGCCGGACAACCTGATTGGCGGGTCGCTCGTCTTCCTGCTCATCTTCCTCTTCGGACATGCGATGAACATCTTCATGACCGTGCTGGGTGCCATCGTGCACCCCATGCGCCTCACCTTCGTGGAGTTTTACAAGAATGCGGAGTTTGCCGGCGGAGGGAAAAGATACAACCCTTTCAGGAAATAACAGGCCATAACGGCAACATCTGATTGGCAGAGAAAAGAAAACAATGAACTCAGATAAAGTACATCATTTCAACCACAACAAATAACAATTCACAACATGGACATCAACTTATTAATTGCCTATATTGGCATCGGAATCATGATTGCTCTCTCTGGTATCGGCAGCGCCTACGGCGTTACCATTGCCGGAAATGCAGCTATCGGCGCACTCAAGAAAGACAGCACGAAGTTTGGCAACTTCCTCGTTCTTACCGCCATGCCGGGAACACAGGGACTCTACGGCTTTGCCGGATACTTTATGTTCCAGAGCATCTTCAACGTGCTGACACCGGAGATCACCTCCATCCAGGCGGCGGCCGTACTGGCAGGTGGCATCGCACTGGGGCTGGTAGGGCTCTTCTCCTCCATCCGTCAGGGACAGGTATGTGCCAACGGTATCGCTGCCATCGGCCAGGGACATGACGTCTTCGGCAACACCCTGATCCTCTCGGTGTTCCCCGAGCTATACGCCATCGTATCACTGGCAGGTGTCTTCCTGATCGGTACCGCCGTAGCCTGAACGAGTCAACAACCAAATGCATAGAGGCTGCTCCCACAAAGGAACAGCCTCTATTTTATTTCTGACCAGCGAAAGAGATCAATCACCCTCGATCTCAATGCGATCGATGCCGATATCCTTCATCGAGGCGGGATCCTCTACCGGCTCAATATGGGTGGAGACGGTGACCGGCTCACGGAACATGGCGATGATGGCCTCCTCCACCTCATCGGCACAGTCATGACCCCGTTTCACGCTCCACTCACCCGGCACCAGCAGGTGCATGGAGATGAAGCGACGCGGTCCCGACATGCGGGTCAGCAGGGAGTGATATACGATCTCCCTCTCTCCGAGCGAATCGAGATAGGAGGTTACCCTTTCCAGCTCATCCTCCGGGATGGAGGCATCCATCAGCTCACGTGCCGAACGTATGATAAGCCTGTAGCCCGAATAGATGATGTTGAGCGCTACCAGGATGGCGATGATGGGGTCGATGATCAGCCAGCCGGTAAGCTGCACCATGATGATCCCCAGAATAACACCTACCGTTGTATAGACATCGGTCATCAGATGTCTGCCGTCTGCTTCCACCAGCAACGATTTCTTCTTTCTCCCATTGTTGATCAGGATAAGACCTACCGCCATATTTACCAATGAGGCCAGCAGGGAGAAGAGCAACCCGGTCCCGATGTTTTCCAGCGGCACCGGATCAACAAGCCTCGGAGCAGCTGAGCGGATGATGGTGAAGGCAGCAATCAGGATCAGTGCCCCCTCCACGGCGCTGGAGAAGTACTCCGCCTTGCCGTGACCAAACTCATGCTCCTGGTCCGCCGGCTTACGGGAGAGATGAAGCATCAGCAACGCAAAGAGAGCCGCGAAGAGGTTGACGAACGACTCCAGGGCATCGGAGAGAAACCCCATGGAACCGGTCACGTGGTAGGCGTAGCTCTTGAGCAGGATGGTCACCACTGCCGCCCCCACGGAGAGATAGAGGTATTTGTTGAGTGATTTCGATTGCATCAGGCTACAAAAATAATCATTTTTGTTGAACTCACTCCACCACCGGAGAGAATCACATCGCAAACAGCAGCTCAGCGCAACTCTCCCTTTGTCTTAACTGGTGAAAAGATAGCTTCCGGAGCCGATCTCAATCTCAATGCCCTCTTCTGTATGAACCACCTTGCGGATACCATCTCCCACGGGCTCGGCTATCCCGATCTCTTTCGGCAGCCTCACCACCGCGGATGTGTTGGGTGGCAGGGTGATTGCCCAGCTGAAGCCATCCTCTCCCCTGCTCCACTCGCTGCGGATCTCACCGTAGACCGATCGGTAGGATGCCTTCACCTGCGATAGACCTTCCGGGAAGCTGGGTGTCATCAGCAATTTCTTGTAGGCCACACTCTCCGGGTGGTTTCTGATACCTGCCAGGTCCTCGTAATACCAGATGATCAGATCACCCAGCAGCATCACATGGTTGGCCGAGTTCATTGCCGGGTCGGCAGTATCCCCGTTCCAGAGCTCCCAGATGGTGGTGGCCCCCTTCTCAATCATATAGCCCCAGCTGGGATAGCTTTTGTTGGTAGCGATCCGGTAGGCGAGATCGACGTTACCATGCTCCGTGAGACCACGCATCAGTTGCTGGATCCCCAGCACACCGGTGCTGACATGTCCACCGAAATCATTCTCGGTCTTCTCCACGATATTGCGGAACAGCTCCTGCTCCCTGCCATCGGGAACCAGCCCCAACTGCAGCGAGAGGATATTGGCGGTAACCGTGTTGTTGTCATACAGGGCAGAATCAGACTTGAAATAGTTCGCGTTATAGGCCTCTTTCACCTTTGCCGCCAGCTCACGGTACTGCGGGATATCAACCTGATTACCGGTTATCTCTGCAAAGCCGCACATCAGGTTCAACAAGCTGTAATACATGGTGGTGCTGAGCACAGCCCCGGCAGTTCTCCTGGCAGGATCCTGCGAGTGAATCAGCTCCTGTTTCTCAGGAGGCATGCACCAATCGCCATAGGTATCTTTTGTCAGGATGTATTCCTGCATTGACACCTCCCGGATGCGCTCCAGGTAACGCTTCATGGAGGCATAGTGCTTCATGATGGGAGCGGTGTCGCCATACTGCTGCCAGAGCATCTGTGCGGCGTAGAAATAGGCTGCCGGCCAGGTCACGTCATCGTTATAGAGCGTCCAGTAGCGAGGTGTAACCACCGAGATGCTTCCTTCCGGGCTCTGCGAGTCTTCGATATCCTGCAGCCACTTGCTGTAGAGCATGGCATTGCGGAAGATAAATGCTTCTCCGAAACAACCGGTGGCACGGTCTCCCAGCCATCCCTGTCGCTCATCACGCTGGGGACAGTCGGTAGGCATCCCGCGATAGTTACCCCGTATACCCCAGTAGGCATTTTTGAAAGTCTGGTTGATCACCTCGTTGGAGGTCTCAAACTGACCGGTGGTCTCCATCCGGTCATAGATTACTTTGCCGGTGAAGTGCGACAATTGAGGTACCTCCTCCATGCCCGATATCTCCACGAAACGGAAGCCGTGGTAGACAAACGAGGGCTCCCAGCTAAAGGGTCCGTCGGCCGACGGTGTGTAGACATCGGTCACTTTCGCCGACCGGAGGTTGGCCAGGTAGAGCGTGCTATCAGGATTGAGCAGCTCGGCAAAACGCATGGTGACAGGCTGATCCTTTTTCCCAATCAGGTTGTGGATCTGCAGCCATCCCACCATATTCTGTCCCATATCAATGATATACTTGTCGTCGCCAATGCAGGTGATCGCTGTCGGAGTGATCTCCTCCATCACCTGCAGATTGGGGTTGGGCTGCGCAGTGAGCTGCCCGCCCGGGGCAGCCATCAGATCGGCCCCCTTCCAGTCGCTGTCATCAAAACCGGTCTCGTTCCACCCCTTCATCTCCAGACGCGCATCATACTCTTCACCATCAAACTCGTTGTTGGCGATGATGGGACCCTGGGATGTCACCTTCCAGCTCTCATCGCTGGTGATCAGCTCGGTTGATCCGTCGCGGTATTCAATCTGCAGCTGCGCCAACAGACGGGGAAGACCAAACATCTGCGTATCGGTACCCCGCATTCCGAAGTAACGACCGTTGCCCAGCTTCACACCCAGCATGTTCTCCTTTCCGTTCAGCAACGAGGTCACCTCATAGACGTTGTAATAAACCCGTTCAGGATACCAGGAGACGGTGGGTGCGAAGAGGTCATCCGACACCCTTTTCCCGTTCAGATAAGCCTCGTAGCTACCCAGACCGGTCACATAAAGCATCGCTCGCTGAACCTTCTTGCCGGTGATGAAGGGCTTCCGCAGATAGCGGGCTGCCAGCCGGGTATCCCCTTCAGCACGCTCACCTGCATTGGAGAGGCTCTCCTCTCCGATCCATTCTGCCTGCCAATCAGATGGGTCTGACAGTGCCATGCTCCAGTGCTGCACCTCACTCCAGGAGGTCTCACCATGGTTGGTAGCAACCTTGACCCTCCAATAGTATGATTTACCGGATAAAAGGTCATTGCCGGCGTAAGGTATCAACAGCGACAGGTCACCCTGCACCACTCCCGAATCCCATACCAGGATCTCCTCTCTCTTAAGCGCATCTTTCGTTTCAGCCACCTGTATCCGATAAGATAGCTGCACCACGTCGGTCAGCTCAGAGGAGAGCTGCCAGGAAAAACGGGGTGCCAAAGTTGCTACTCCCAATGGATTCTCCTGCATCTCCACATTCGGCGACACTACTTGTATATGCGGCCCCTGGCAAGCGGTCATCAGCATGACCAGTATCAATCCGATAAAGAAAATCTTTCTCATGTCTATCTGTTTTATGTTTTTCAGTACTTTCAATTGTAAAAGTAATACATCCCTGCCGGAACTTCAAAAAGGATGCATCCATCACTCACTCCTATCTGTCTTGCGACACCCGAATTCTCATGGACAGTATCTCCATCTATAGCTGGAAAATAGATGGTTGCCTGGCAGTTGGGGGGAACGGTCACCTTGATCCCGGTCTTGTCTTTGTCTCTTTTCCAGTAGGAAACAATCATTCCAGCAGGCGAGTCGAATTCCGTTTTTGCCCATTGCATTTTCGTTTCAGTGAGATTGGGCAGGTGCAACTCAAAACTTCTGAAACCCGGTTCACTCTTCCGTATACCGGCCACACCATCAATATACCAGGCACCGGGGTAGAGGTAGGAGCTATGCAGAAGGGAGTGACCCGGCAGATCCTTCTCCCACATCTCCCAGATGGTGGTGGCACCGTTCTCCCGCATAAAACCCCAGCCAGGGTATGTTGTTTGCGAGGTCATGGCATGGATCAGGTCATCGCGACCCTCGTCCCGCAACACCTTGAAGAGCATGGCGCCACCGGTGATGCCCACGTCGATATGTCCCTGCTGGTTCACCAGTATCTCTGTCCCGAGTCGCTGCATCACCTTCTCCCTAACTGTTTCCGGCATGATATTCCCATAGAGGGCAGCCGCCAGGCTCCGCATCGATCTGTCAGAGTAGCTATGATCGTCAGAATGATAATTTTTTGCATGCAGGGCTGCAGAGGAACGTGCTGCCTGCGCTTCCCAGTGCTCCGCTTCATCGATTTTGCCAATCACACGTGCAATCCTGGCCGCCGTCTTCAGGTTGTAGATCCAGTAACAGTTGTTGAAGAAGAGGTTCTCGTCGGAGTCGTTGTTCATCCCCTGTGCGGTAGCCCCCGGCCAAAGCCAGTCACCCAGGAAATCCCACTGCCCGCCATAGCGTTTCAGCAGGTCCTTCTCGACATGGGTGTCAAGAAATGCCAACCAGCCATGAATCATCTCAAAGTTCTCTTCCAGCACCCGTCTGTCACCCTGGTATTCATAGAGGAACCAGGGGAGCGTCACCACGATGCCGCCCCAGGCGGGGCCACCGCCTCCATGATAGGTGGGTGCTGTCTGCGGAAGGATCCCTCCGCCCAGCCTGCGACCGCTGCCCACCTGCTTGCGGGCCCATTCGGGATCGTTCATGTTTCCCACCATCGGCTCTGTACCCTGCACGTCACGCCAGTCTTCCAGCCACTTGGTGTAGAAAGCACCCAGCTTGTAGTTGAGTAAGCCTGTCTCGGAGGTGGCATGTGCATCACCACCGTAACCGAAGCGTTCCCGTTGCGGACAGTCCACAACAAAGCCGCCCAGTGACAGATTCTCGAAGGTCCATTTCACCGTGTTGTAAATCCAGTTCTGAAGAGGATCGGAACATTCGAACCGGGTGGCATCGCTGTACCCCGTACGGACCAGCCATCCCCTGATCTCCTCCCTGCGGGGTGCTTTCTTCAATCCTCTGATGGTGATCCATCTTCCCGAGCTGTAGTTAAACCGATTCTCAAAAACGCCTTCCCCCGAGGGACCGATCACAAACTGATTCATCAGGCCAAAGGTATTGATCTCCTGCTCCCGTTCAGAATAGAGAAAATGGATGGTATCGCCCGGATTGCCTTTCACCGGGATACGAGTCCATCCGGCAAAGTTAACCCCCATGTCTACACGCCAACACCCTTCGGAAAGCGGTTCAATGGCAACGGGATGGATCTCGTTGAGAAGGATGTTGGGCTCCACCTGTTGTGCGGAAAGCTTCAGAGAGGGGCTGAACAGCGATGCCTGTTGCCAGTCGCACTCATCCAGCGCAGGCAGGTTCCATCCCTCTATCTCCATGCGGGCATCCCATATCTCGCCCCCGTAGCCTCCCACGCCAAAACCCCAATTGCCGATCAGCTTGTTGGGACTGGGATGCGTTTTCCATGTCTCATCGGTGACGATTCTTGTGATCTTTTGCTGGTTATCCCCATAGAGATCAACCTGCGCGATCACCAGCGGTGCACGTGGCTTGTCGGCAGTAGCGTAAGGTGCGAAAATAGACCAGCCAGTGCCCAGCCACAACGTAACCACGTTGACACCCCTGGTGAGTGCCGGGGCGATATCATAAGCGATGTAACGGGCTCGTTGGGTGTGATCGGTCACGGCCGGTGCCAACACATGGTCACCAACCCTCTCTCCGTTCACATAGACTTCATGATAACCTACCGATGCGACAAAAAGGATGGCTCTTGCCGGCTTCTCCTTCAACTCAAATGTTTTCCTGAACCAGGGATCATACATACTGTTAGGACCCTCCTCCGGTTTGTAAGCATCCCCCGTACCAATCCATCGAGCGGTCCACTCTTCTTCTTTAAAGAGTGCGGTGCTCCACTCCGCCACCTCACTGTAAAATGAGACCTGCCCTTTTTCATCTTTTACAGCCACTCTCCAGTAATAGGTTCTGTCTGACTGAAGAGGGTCCCCTTCATATTCGATCAGCTGCATCCTGTCTGACTCCACCCATCCTGAATCCCAGATGTCACCACTCTCTTCTTCCAGCACTACCCTGCTGCTACTCACCAGGATGCGGTAAGCGGTTTGTCTTTGTCCGTAACGGTCCGGGTTCACAGCGTCAAGCGTCCAGCTGAAACGGGGATGCGCTATATCCAGACCCACGGGGTTCGTAAGATACTCACACAGCAGATTCACAGGGTAAATAGATGCAGAAGGATCTGCAAACAGGGGAAGTGCCATCGTAGACACCAATAACAGCAGAATCAGTTTGTTTCTCATCAGTATCAGCCAGTTGTTCGTTTACAAATGACAAACTTACACATTATTTTCCAGCTCCGGATAAGACAAATGAGATAAAAACTGTGAGATATGATATAAGAAACAGTCTATTGTTTTTTTCGTTATCTTTGTGCTCCAATCACAAAATGCTGTAAGGAACTATGTTTGAAAATTTAAGTGACAGACTGGAGAGGTCGTTTAAGATACTGAAAGGCGAAGGCAGGATCACCGAGATCAACGTGGCCGAGACCCTGAAGGAGGTACGGCGTGCCCTGCTCGACGCCGACGTGAACTACAAGACCGCGAAGGAGTTCACCGAGACAGTGAAACAAAAGGCGATGGGGCAGGATGTGCTCAACGCGGTGAAGCCGGAGCAGATGATGGTGAAGATCGTGCACGACGAGCTGGCCACCCTGATGGGCGGCACGGCGGTCGACATCAACATCAAGGGGACCCCGGCGGTGATCCTGATGTCGGGGTTGCAGGGATCAGGTAAGACCACCTTCTCCGGCAAGCTGGCCAGCATGCTCAAGAGCAAGAAGGGGAAGCAGCCCCTGCTGGTAGCCGGTGACGTCTACCGTCCCGCCGCCATTGAGCAGCTCAAGGTGCTGGGGGAACAGATCGGTGTGTCGGTCTACGCGGAGGAGGAGAACAAGAACCCGGTGAAGATCGCGCAGAACGCCATCCAATATGCCCGTCAGCACGGCAAGGACCTGGTGATCATCGACACGGCCGGTCGTCTGGCCATCGACGAGCAGATGATGCAGGAGATCGAGTCGATCAAGAAGGCGGTCAACCCGCAGGAGATCCTCTTCGTGGTGGATGCCATGACCGGTCAGGATGCGGTGAACACTGCCAGGGAGTTCAACCAGCGGCTCGACTTCAACGGGGTGGTGCTCACCAAGCTTGATGGTGACACTCGCGGTGGTGCCGCGCTCTCTATCCGCTCGGTAGTGGACAAGCCGATCAAGTTTGTCGGTACGGGCGAGAAGCTCGACGCCATTGATGTCTTTCACCCCGAGCGCATGGCCGACCGCATCCTTGGGATGGGCGACATCGTCTCGCTGGTGGAGAAAGCACAGGAGCAATATGACGAGGAGGAGGCACGCCGCCTGCAGAAGAAGATCGCCAAGAACCAATTCGATTTCGACGACTTCATCGCCCAGATTCAGCAGATCAAGAAGATGGGTAACCTGAAAGACCTGGCATCGATGATCCCCGGCGTGGGCAAGCAAATCAAGGACCTGGATATCGATGATGATGCCTTCAAGGGGATCGAAGCGATCATCCGCTCCATGACACCGGCAGAACGCTCCAACCCTGAGATACTGAATGGCAGCCGTCGTGCCCGCATCGCGAAGGGGAGTGGCACCAACGTGCAGGAGGTGAACAAGCTGATCAAGCAGTTCGACGAGACCCGCAAGATGATGCGGATGATGACCTCCGGTGGAGGCAAGCAGGCCATGCGCAATCTCCGCAGGAGATAACGTTCGTTGTGCTTAGTTTATAAAAATAGCTGAATGCTGAATGCTGACAGCTGAAAGCTGAATGCTGAATGCTGACAGCTGATAGCTGACAGCTGACAGCTGAATGCTAAATACTGAAAATCATGAACCTGATTGATGGAAAGGCGACAGCCGCCGAGATAAAACGGGAGATTGCTGAAGAGGTGGCACAGATCAAGGCTGGCGGGGGTAAGACACCTCATCTGGCAGCCGTGCTGGTGGGCCACGACGGCGGCAGCGAGACCTACGTGGCCAACAAGGTACGTAGCTGTGAAGAGGTGGGTTTTCACTCCACGCTGATCCGCTATGAGGAGGATGTTACCGAGGAGGAGCTTCTTGCATGCGTGGAACGGCTCAACAACGACCCCGACATCGACGGTTTCATCGTGCAATTACCCCTGCCGAAGCATATCCGCGAGGAGCGGATCACGGAGGCAATCGACTACCGCAAGGATGTGGACGGTTTTCACCCGGTGAACGTGGGACGCATGTCACTGGGGCTCCCCTGCTTCCTCTCCGCCACACCGGCAGGTATCGTGGAACTGCTGAGAAGATACCACATTGAGACCCGCGGTAAGCACTGCGTGGTACTGGGACGCAGCAACATCGTGGGCAAGCCGGTATCGATGCTGATGATGCAGAAGGGAATCCCGGGCGACTGCACCGTGACCGTCTGTCACAGCCGTACCAAAGACATCAAAGAGATCTGTCTGCAGGCCGACATCATCATTGCCGCACTCGGCGTTCCGGAGTTCCTGAGAGGGGATATGGTGAAGGAAGGAGCGGTGGTGATCGACGTGGGCACCACACGTGTGCCGAGCGACAAAACCAAGTCAGGCTTTAAGCTGACGGGCGACGTGGCGTTCGACGAGGTGGCACCCAAATGCTCCTGGATCACGCCCGTGCCGGGCGGCGTGGGACCGATGACCATCGTCTCGCTGATGCGCAACACCCTGCTGGCAGGCAGGAAGGCAATATACGCATAATCGTCTGTCGGGAGACAATCCCCAATTTGATATACCCCATGAAGAAAGCAAAACCCCATGTCATAGTCACCGGTGGTGCACAAGGCATCGGTCGGGTGGTGATGCAACTCTTGCTGGAGGAGGGATTCAGTGTATCGGTATTCGACATCGACAGTGAGGCGATGGAGGAATTGAAACCCTCGTTCCGCAGTCGCAGCGTCTCCTTTCATATCACCGACGTCTCCAACGAGGTGAGCGTCCGCTCCTCCATCCGTGCAGCCATCATGCAATATGGCGACGTTTACGGACTGGTCAACAATGCAGTGTATGAACTATTCAAACCGATGGAGGAGCTCACCCTGGAGGAGTGGAACAGGGCCCTCGCTACCAACCTCACCGGCACCTTCCTCTGCAGCAAGCATCTGGCATCCTCACTCCGTGAGACAAAGGGATCGATTGTCAACATCTGCTCCACCCGTGCTTTTCAGTCGGAGCCCCACACCGAATCCTATTCGGCCAGCAAGGGAGGCATCTGTGCCCTCACCCATGCCATGGCGGTGAGCCTGGGTCCCCACGTGCGGGTCAACAGCATCAGTCCCGGCTGGATTGATGTTTCCGCATTAAAGAAAAAATCTCTGGCGAGACAGGTGAAGATTACGGAGGAGGATCACCTGCAGCATCCTGCCGGCCGTGTGGGCAATGCGATGGACATCGCACGCATGGTCCTCTTCCTGATGAACCCGGAGAACAGCTTCATCACAGGACAAAACTTCACTGTGGATGGGGGGATGACCAAGAAAATGATCTACGTCTGACGCTCCCTCTCAATATTTCTTCACCTTGATCAGCAGGATGCCCACCACGGTCCAGAAGATCTCCCGGATGCGCTTGCACAGACTCACAAAGACACCATACGAGAGTGGCAGTGACAGGATACCGAACACAATCACGATGCCTCCCTCACGGGAGCCCATCTGCATCGGCATAAAGAAGAGGATGTTACCGATCAGCGACTGGATCGATTCAATCAGCACACTCTTCCCAAAGGAGATAGGCATACCCACTGCCCGCATCATCAGGATCACCTCCAGACAAAGAAAAAAACGGGAAAATATTTCAAGGGAGAGGGACGCAACAAAATCCTTCTTGCGGTTGCGGTAAAGGTCGGCAATCAGGGTATCCATCTGGTCTATTTTCTCCTGGTTGTGTCTGCGATAGGCTTTCAGGCTCTTCCCGATAAAGGGAAGCCTGCCACCCAGCACCAGCGCCCTGTCTACCCCACCCCGGGTATAAACCCTGTAAGCCCATAACAGCAGCAGGATAGAGGTGGCCGTGGAGAGGATCATACCCAGCTCCACTACGTCGGAGAGCACCGGCACCAGGAAGAGCAGCAGCGGAATGGAGATCATCCAGAAGATGAAATGTGAGACAAAATGCATCATGGTGGATAGCAACACTGAAGAGGTGGCACGCTGTATACCGAGCGTGGATTGCAGTTCGATGATCTTATAGGGTTCACCTCCCATCAAGCCGAAGGGCGTGATGTAGTTGATGGCAAAACCACTGATCACCAACTTGAACAACCGCAGGAAACCGATCTTCTTCGTCTCTTCACTTCCATCCTGCAGAATCAGATAAAAGGAGTAAGTGTTGATCAGGTAGACCACCACCCAAAGGCCGATGATGGGTACGAACCACCAGCCGGTCTGCCGTATGTCTCGCAGGATATTGTCGACCCCGGTTTTATATATCATAAAGCCCAGTGCCAGGGCACCGAGCAGAAAAAAAATATTCTGAGCTATTTTCGCTTTTTTTGCCATAAGTGAGTGGCTCTAAACAACAATGGCCCGATACGCGCAGTATCAGGCCACAAAAATAGGGCTTATTCGTTAAACTATCGCAACAATTGATCCATTATTTTCGAAAAGGAGGCTTCACCACCACAGCTTTCAGCTTTTTGTTGCGCACACTGATATATATTTCAGTCCCGGGGGTAGCATACTCCGGTTTGAGGTACCCCATGCCGATCCCTGTTTTCAGCACCGGCGATATCGTACCCGAGGTGACAACCCCAATTGGGTGATCCTCATCGTTGCATATTTCATAGCCATGCCGGGGGATGCCCTTTTCAGTCAGTTCAAAACAACAGAGCCTACGGGAGACACCCTCCGCTTTTTCTTTCTCCAGCACCTCACGACCAATGAAAGGTTTGTCATCAGTGAATCGGGTGATCCATCCCAGCCCTGCCTGCAGGGGGGTTGTGCTGTCGTCAAGGTCATTGCCGTAGAGGCAGAAGCCCATCTCCAGGCGGAGCGTGTCTCTCGCACCCAAACCTATCGGTTTCATGCCATAGTCGGCACCTGCGTCAAAGAGCGCATCCCAGATCTCACCTCCCTCCTCGGGATAAAAGTAGAGCTCAAAGCCTCCGGCACCGGTGTAGCCGGTATTGGAGATGATGACGTTCTCTACCCCGGCAAAGGGGGCGGTCACGAATGAATAATAGGGAATAGCAGAGAGATCTGCATCAGTCAGCTTCTGCATGATCTCCATTGACTTCGGACCCTGAACAGCCAGCTGGGCCATATGCCCGGAGGCATTCTCCAGCTCAGCACCCATGCTGTTGTGTCGTTGACACCACTCCCAATCTTTTTCAATATTGGCGGCGTTGACCACCAGCAGGTATTTCTCCGGTTCATAGTGGTAGACGATGAAATCGTCCACGATGCCACCCTGCTCGTTCACAAAGCAGCTGTATTGTGCTTTGCCGGGTTGCAGCCGGGAAGCATCATTACTGGCTATCCTCTGCAAAAAGGGAAGAGCCTGTGGTCCCTTCACCCAGAACTCACCCATGTGCGACACGTCGAATACCCCCACGGCATTCACCACCGTGAGATGTTCATCGATGATCCCGCTGTACTCAATAGGCATGTTGTAGCCCGCAAACTCGTGCATCTTTGCTCCCAGGGCAATGTGCTGACCGGTAAAAGGTGTTGTCTTCATATTCTTTATTAATCAGTCGGCTTCAGCTCTTGCAGAACAATCGTTAAACAGACTGTGGTTTTATGATTCATCTTTGAGTCACTCTTCATCGCGTGCAACCAATTCGGCAATCTTCACGATCACCTCCGACGCCTTTTGCAGCGATGGAACGGGCAGGAACTCATACCTGCCGTGGAAGTTCAATCCGCCGGCGAAGATGTTGGGACAGGGAAGCCCCATGAATGAGAGGCGGGCACCGTCGGTACCACCGCGAATCGGTTTGATGTTGGGTTTCACACCCACCGCTTCCATCGCACGATAGGCATAATCGATCACATGCATCACAGGCTCCACTTTCTCCTTCATATTGTAATACTGATCCTTTAGCTCCAGGGTGAGACGGTTTTCGTACCGTTCGTTGAGCTGCTCCACCACTTCGTTCATCAAACGCTTACGTGCTTCGAACTTGAGCCTGTCGTGGTCACGGATGATGTAGGAGACTCTCGCTGCATCCACCGTGCCGTTGATGGCAATCAGGTGAAAAAACCCTTCATACCCCTCGGTATGCTCGGGTCGCTCCCCTTCGGGCAACAGGGCTACCAGCTCGTTGGCCACATGCAGGGCATTGATCATCTTCCCCTTTGCATATCCGGGGTGCACGTTGCGACCCTGTATCTCTATCTTTGCCGAGGCAGCATTGAAATTCTCATACTCCAGCTCTCCCACCTCACTGCCATCCATGGTATAAGCCCACCGGGCCCCGAACTTCGCCACGTCGAACTTGTCAGCACCGCGACCAATCTCCTCGTCGGGTGTGAAGGCGATGCGGATCTTGCCATGTTCAACCTCGGGATGATCAATCAGATACTGCATGGCATTCATGATCTCTGCCACACCGGCCTTGTCGTCCGCTCCTAACAGTGTGTTCCCGTCGGTGACGATCAGATCCTCCCCCACATGGTGCAGCAATTCGGGGAAGTCGGACGGTGACAGCACCACGCCGTTCGATTCGTTGAGCAGTATATCCTTGCCATCGTAGGCTTTCACCATGCGTGGGTTCACCTTCTCGCCGCTCATATCGGGGCTGGTGTCAAAGTGGGCGATGAAGCCAATCACCGGCACATCCTTTTTGGTGTTGGCAGGGAGGGTAGCCATCAGATAACAGTTGTTGTCGAGGCTCACATCGGCAAGGCCCATCTCCATTGCCTCTTTCTCCACCTCTTTAGCCAGGTTGAACTGCTTCCGGGTACTGGGTGTCTGGGTACTGTTCTCATCCGATTGTGTATCGATGCGGGCATATTTGATAAAACGGTCTACGATATCCATGATGATACGATTGGTTTGTGATGATTTTTTCGTCGTTAAAAGAGTGTTACTCCTACAAAGATAAAAAAAGAGAGTGAATAGGAAAAATCAATTTCATCCTTTTGTATCTAAATAAAAAGATGTATCTTTGCACAAGGGTAAGTCCTATACGGCCAGCTCCCATTGAATCCCCCAGGTCTTGACCGAAGCAAGGGTATTTGGTTGTAGCGGCGCGATATAGATCGCTTACCCTTTTTTTATGCCATAACGACAAAAACCCCTTCGTCCGACACAGGAGAAGGGGTTTGTTGATTTTGGCTCTTACTTGTCCGATCATGCCAGCTTTGGCAATAGCTTTGCGTCGAGCGAGTACCTGCCGGCGCCTATCAGGATAGCTCCCGCAAAAACGATCAACAGGTCGAGTGCATGGCCGAAGACCATGAAATCATCGCCTGCCGCCAGATGGGTAGCCAGCGCCACCACCATGGTGCCGGTCAGCATCAGGGCTGCCGGACGGAACAGCAATCCCAGAGCAAACAGTGCACCACCTACCGCTTCAGCTACGGCTGCCATGAACCCCCAGAAGGCAGGTGCGAAGGTGATTCCGAAGATGGCCATGCTGCCGCCAATATAGGTCCATGTCTCCACTCCTCCCATCAGCTTGGGAATACCGTGCAGCAAGATGCTGATACCAATCCCTGCCCTTAAAATCAACCATCCCAGTTGAAGAAGATCTTCTTTCTTTCTCATACTTGTACGTTTTATATTAGTAACCCCCAGCATCCCGGATAAGGAATCATACGCTACCGGGACTGCGGCCACTCTGTTTCGTGAATAAATAATGTCAGGGAGTAAACCCATCGGTAATACGATTTGTTTATCTTTGCATCATCAATAAAATCGATATGTCTACCATTGCCCCTTTCGCCAAGCCGATGTATGTGATGTTGAAGCCGGTAGGTTCCAAGTGCAACCTCAACTGCGACTACTGCTACTATCTGGAGAAGGCGAACCTCTTCCCGACGAAGAACAACCAGGTGATGAGCGAAGAGCTCCTCGAACGGTTCACGAAACAATATATCGAAGCACAAACACAGCCGCAGGTCCTGTTCACCTGGCATGGAGGTGAGACGCTGATGCGGCCTCTCTCTTTCTACAGGAAAGCGGTGGAACTGCAGAAGAAATATGCCGGAGGACGTCAGATCGACAACAGCATACAGACCAACGGGACCTTACTGAATGATGATTGGTGTCGCTTTTTCAAAGAGAACAACTTCCTGGTGGGGATCTCGATCGACGGACCACAGGAGTTTCACGATGAGTACCGGCGCGACAAGATGGGGCGCCCCTCCTTCGTCAGGGTGATGCGCGGCATAGAATTGCTGAAGAAGCACGGCGTGGAGTTCAACTGCCTGGCAGTAGTGAACGATTACAACGTGGACTACCCGTTGGAGTTTTACCGTTTCTTCAAGGAGATCGATTGCCGTTACATTCAGTTTACCCCCATCGTGGAACGAATCCGAAGGAATAACGATTCTCCCTTGAAGCTGGCCACCGCGACAGATGAGGAGGAAGATGTGGTGCTGGCACCTTTCACGGTACCAGCAGACAAGTGGGGCCGGTTCCTCTGTGATCTGTTCGATGAATGGATCAAAGAGGATGTGGGCAGGATCTTCATCCAGATATTCGATGCCACCCTCGCCAATTGGGTGGGCGAACAGCCGGGTGTATGTACCATGGCCAGGACCTGCGGTCATGCAGGTGCCATGGAGTTCAACGGCGATGTCTACTCGTGCGATCACTTCGTCTTCCCGGAATACCGTCTGGGTAACATCTACGACAAACCGCTTGCCACGTTGATCTACTCAGAGCAACAGCTTACCTTCGGTAACAACAAATTCGACACGCTCCCGCAACAGTGCCGCGAATGCGATATGCTCTTCACCTGCTACGGGGAGTGCCCCAAAAACCGTTTTATCCGCGACAAATATGGCAACAAGGGATTGAACTACCTCTGCAGCGGTTACTACCGCTATTACAGTCATGTGGCACCTTATATGGAGTTCATGAAGCAGGAGCTGCTGGCAGGGCGTCCACCAGCCAACGTGATGGAGTGGGCACGTATCAGGCGGACATCAGCTGGATAGTCTTCAAAAATAAAACACAAAAAAACCGAACCACATTCAGTGATTCGGTTTTTTTCGTCAGAATTGTTTGACTATTTGTTCTGTCCCTGACGGGCAGAATAACTGATCTTAAGCGCGTAAGCCTGTCTCAGCGCCTGCTTCACATCGGTGATGTACTGCATGCGGGTCTCCTCATCTGCCTTGATCGATACGGTCATCAACGGCTGGTCAGCCTCGTTCATACTTGCCTTTTCCTGTGCAATGTAATCCTGAATCTCCGACACCTGTGCAAACCGGTCGTTCAGCTGCATCTGTGTACCTGTACCCAGACGGGTCTCCATCGGGGGACCGATATTGATGTAGGTCACCAGCGACTTCTTCTCCAGCTTCTGTACCTCCGAAGCTGTAGGCAGCTTCATCCGCACCATCAGTGTTTCGGATCGCATGGTGGTGGTTACCATAAAGAAGAACAGAATAGCGAATACAATATCGGGCATCGACGAAGAGTTCAATGCAGGCATCTCTTTCTTGCCACCCTTATTAAATTTTCCCATATTATTGTCCTCCGTAGTTTTTGGGTTCTGCCTCGGATATACGCTGCGGATAGAGATCATTGATCTGATTCTGCTGATCTTCCGTCAGATCTTCATACGAGGTATTGAAATATTTCCGGGCACCTTCCTCCCTCAGCTCATTGTAAGCCCTTACCACCTCGTTCTGTACGGCGATATAGGTCTTATAGCTGGTGGTGGCATCGTTCTGAATGGAGACCACATGCTGATCCGTCACCGGCACGATGCCGATAGGGGGACCGAAATCTTCTTCAGTCAATTCCGGAAGCTGTTCACTGTTCGAGGTGTTCAGGACGAACTCCTTCACCCTGTCCTTGAGTGCAACCTTACTGCCTGTACCGCGTAACTCTTCCGCATTGGTGTACCATTCCGTTCCCTGTTGGTTTGTGACCATGGTTTCGTTCTGCGAGTTCACCAGTACCACCAGCAGGTTTCTGCGTTGTACATCGACCGTGGTCTGTTCCTCGGTCTGCGGTGGAGGCGGTAAACGGCGAGCCAATCCGGAATCGACGTCCATATTGGATACCAAAAGGAAGAAGGTCAGCAACAGGAAAGAAATGTCCGCCATGGAACTTGCGTTGAGGGCCGGAACTTTTCTAGTTGTTTTTGCCATAAAATAAACCTTTCTTTTTCTTTAATGTAGGGGCTGCCTGTTATCTTCTCTTCTTGAAAATGGGCAGTACCAAAATAGCAAGAAATGTAATAGCCAAAAGGAAGTAGGCACTGTAAAGCCACATATCGGTCAGCTTCAGTGTTGCGGGATTGTTGTCGGAACCGTCGTAACCGGGGATATCCAGCAGAGATCCACTACCCATTAAATAGGTCACCAGCAACAGGGCTACAATACCCACCAATGCGAGCAATCCTCCCAGTGCTTTCTTCGGGCTTTCCTTCAGTTGCTTGAAAAAAGTGAAGATCGCAAAGAGCAACAACACCACGATGGTGATCGCAAAGAGGATATAGGCCCAGTACAATACCATATCGGTAAACTTTGGCTGACTCATGTCGGCAGCAATCTTCTCATGCGCCGGCACCTGACCTCCCAGGTAGAACAACACCATCACAGCTATAGATATCAGGACACCTATAATGAGAGCGGTCTTGGAGGTTCTGTGTATTTTCGTAACAGCCATATTGCTTACAAGTTTTTGTATTTAACGTTGTATTTGATCACCTGATCAAGGAACTTGATAGAAGCATCTTCCATCTTGTTGAGGATACCTTCCATCTTGCTGAGAATGAAGTTGTAGATCACCTGCAGAATCAGGGCTACGATCAAACCACCTACGGTGGTGATCAGGGCCACCTTCATACCGCCGGCCACAATCGTCGGGCTCATGTCACCTGCTCTCTGAATGTCATCAAATGCCTGTACCATACCTACTACGGTACCAAGGAATCCGAGAGAGGGGGCAATCGCGATAAAGAGCGTGATCCAGGAGAGGTTTCTTTCCAACAGACCGGACTGTACCCCACCATAAGAAACGATGGAACGTTCTACCACGTCAGGACCCTGGTCCAGACGAAGCAGACCCTGATAAACGATGGAAGCAACAGGTCCACGGGTGTTGCGGGAGATGTCCTTGGCTGCCTCTACATCACCTCTGTCTAATGCGTCGCCCACTTTATCCAGTAAGGAATCGGGATCCACATCAGCCAGACTGAGATAGATGATTCTTTCCAGGCTGAAAGCCAGACCGAGAATCAAAGCAATCATGATCAAGCTCATAAAGCTGGCACCACCTTCAATGAATTTTGTCTTCAGCGCCTGGTGAAAACCACCGTTGGAGGTTTCTTCAACAGCAACAGAGGCTGTTTCTACAGGAGCAGCGACTACTTCTTCTGTTTGTTCAGCCGGAGTGGTTTCTTGCGCCAAAAGAACCGATGACAATCCTACAGACATCATTCCGAAGATTGCTAAAATTGCAAATAACTTTTTCATTGTGTGTTCAAATTTTTGATTAATGATCTTTACTAGTTTGTTGTATTACTTGTTGTTTTGTTAGGTTTTCTGTACAACAGTCTGATGATTAAAACTATCTCTTTTCTACATAAAAACTTGCGGAGAGAGCGGGATTCGAACCCGCGATACACTTTTGGCGTATACACGCTTTCCAGGCGTGCCTCTTCAACCACTCGAGCACCTCTCCCTTAAGAGCCTTTTCCAAAAACGGGTGCAAATTACAAAAAATATTTTATTCACATCCCATCCGGAGGGCAAAAATACTGAATTTATCGATTATATACTATATAGTTCAGGATATATTTTATAAAACCTCATTCGCATGCAACATCTGAAAAATGCAACTGATCATTCTCTTCCCGTCCGGTTGAAGAGCCGGATGGCATTCTCACTGGTAATATCCGCCACCTGTTCCACACTCATTTGCCAGATCGATGCCAGCATGGTTGCCACGTGGGAGATATAGGAGGACTCATTCCGCTTCCCGCGATAGGGAACCGGTGCCAGATACGGGGCATCGGTCTCGAGAAGAACCCGCTCCCTGGGACAGTCTGCGACTGTAGCGGCCAGGCCGGAATTTTTAAACGTGACCACCCCGTTGATGCCAATCATGAATTGTTTCAGCTCAAGGATCTGTTGTAACTCCTCTTTCGATCCTCCAAAACTGTGAAAGACCCCCCTGAGACGATCACTCCCCACCCTCTTGATGCAACGGATCACCTCATCAACAGCATTCCGGAAATGGATGGAAACCGGCAAATCCCTCTCGATGCTCCATCGTAATTGCTCTTCAAAGGCACTGAGTTGTTCAGCACGCAGCGAACGATCCCAGTAGAGATCAATCCCAATCTCTCCGATCGCCACATAGGCGTCGCTATCCAGCTCCTCACCTATCAGTTCCAACTGTTGCTTCCACTCTTTTGTGACACTGGTGGGGTGAAGCCCCATCATCGGGTAAAAAAAAAGGGGATCATAGGCAACCGTTGTTTTCAGATCGGCAAGGGTTGTCTCATCAATATTTGGGAGCAATACCTTCTCCACACCAACAGATCTGGCCCGGGTGACGACAGCGTCAATATCTGATTTAAACTCTTCCAGAAAAAGATGCGCATGTGTATCGATGAACCTCATTCAACCGTCTCTCCCTTCCTGAAATAGTATACAACACCAAACTGGCGGTTTCTCTCCAATCGCTGTTCACCTGGTAACGCCATATGGTTTTTCTCCACCTCATCCCATATACGGCAGATCACATTGTCTGCCGTCTCCCTGTAATCGGCAATCTCGGCGAGGACTCGTGAGGTGGCTTTCTTGTGTAATAGCTGGTTTTGGTATCCCTCCCTGAAGAGCGCAACCATCACCTTCACCTTTGCAATGGAGGGGTTATAGATGGGCACTCCTCCACGAGAAATGCGTACATCCTCACCCTGTATGATCTTCTCTCCCCAGGCAAGAATCTGTTCATGGGTGGTCAGATCGGGCACAACCAGCTTCTCACCTTCCAATCCGTAATAGGTAAGCTGATCCTCCCTGATCTCCGCACGCATCACCGACATATACAATACCTGCACAAAATGAGAGAGATACATACGCACATTCTTCACCTTGGTGAGAAACTGCCTGTTGGCTTTCACCTGTATTTCATACATCTGCTGGTAGCGCAGCGTCAACCGTTCCAGCCTGGTCAAGACCTGTTGGGCTTCAGTCAACAGATGCGGCGTTAGAGGCAACTGTTGAAAATCGGTCTCTGATGCTTTCTCTATGGCTGTACGCAGTGCTTTGATACGTGCATTGTCGGTATTGGGTAGTCTGCGATAGGGCATTTTCCGGTGTTACATCTTTTATTTTTCCCGATACATAAGATTCTCTGATAACCAGAGTAAATTTCTTTTGCGATCATCAGCCACCCGGATGGATGATAAGAGATCTAAAGACGCAAGATAGTACTTTTCAATGAGATTCTGTGTAACAGCTCTTAAATTTAATTGATCATAAAGATTTTTAACAAAGCGGATCTTTTCCTCCGGTTCATAATCCGTAGCGATGAGCCATCGTTCAAGAGCTGACCGTTGTGACGAATCGGCATTACTGAGGGCTTTGATCAAAAGAAAGGTCTTCTTGTTGGACAGGATATCCCCACCGATCTTCTTCCCGAAAGTCTTCGGATCTCCGTATACGTCCAACAGGTCATCCTTCAGCTGAAACGCAAGACCAATATGCACCCCATAGTCATACAGGATGTCCGCTTCCTCAACAGGAGCCTTTGCCAGAACAGCCCCTATTTTGAGCGCACTCCCAAGCAGTACGGCAGTCTTGAGGCGAATCATCTCGATATATTCTGCTTCCTCCACTTCCAGCCGCTTTTCAAAATCCATATCTAACTGCTGTCCCCTGCAGATATCCATGGCCATATCGGAGAAGATATCGAGCACCTGCGGCAGCAACGCTGGTGGGACCTTCGCCAGATAACGGTATGATTCAATCATCATGGCATCACCCGATAGTATGGCACTGTTCACATCCCATTTTTGGTGTACCGTGGGCATGCCCCGTCGCAGGTCCGCCTGATCCATCAGATCATCATGCAGGAGTGAGAAATTGTGAAAGATCTCAACCCCAAGAGCCGGAGCCATGGCAATCTGCGGATCACATCCGTAGAGATCGGCAGCGAGCAGCGTCAACAAAGGGCGCACCCTTTTTCCACCGATGGAAAGGATATACCGTACAGGGTCAAACAGGGTATGGGGCTCCTCCCGTTGTAACACATTCCCAACGGCTTCATGGATCATCTTCTCAAACTGAACGATCTTATTGTTCATTTGCAGGAGGTATGGATAAAAGGTTTGAAAGAGCAAAAAGCTGCTTCTGGTTCACAAAAGCAGCTTCATGCGAAAACTCGAAATGTATCAATTCTGTAGGCGGAACACCACGGGTAAGGTAAAACGAACACGTACTGCCTGCCCGCGCTGTTTACCGGGTTTCCATCGTGGCATCTGCTGGATTACCCTGACCGCTTCTCTGTCGAGCGAGGGGTCCACACCACGCACTACCTGTACGTCGGTGATGCTGCCATCCTTTTCCACCACAAAGTTACAGATAACGCGACCCTGGATTCCATTCTCCTGTGCAATCACCGGGTACTTGATGTTGTCACCGAGGAACTTCATCATGGCGGCGTTGCCACCGGGGAACTCAGGCTGGTTTTCCACTACCACGAAGATCTCTTCAGTCACCTCTTCCTGTTTGGGTTTTGGTGGTGGGGGTGGTACATAGGTCTGGAGCTGTCTTTGTGATTGGTCATCCTCCGTCTTGATCTCCAGCTTTGTTTCCACCTTCTCTTCTACCACTTCGATGATCTCAGGTGCTTCCGGTTCCGGTGGTGGAGGAGGAGGGGGAGGTGTTGGGTCTCGACGAGTAATCTCAATTTCTTCTTCGGCCAACACATCCTGAACGAGGACAGTCTCGTCCAGTTTTCGGGTTTGTGTGGACCATTCAAAAGCGAAGAAAAGAAGTGACAGCCCCACCACTAATCCCATCAGGATAAAGGTGTTCCGATGTACTTCCAAATTCGCTTTTGGCGATTTTTTTACTTCATCTTTGTCCATTTTGAAAAATTTTTATCTACTTCAGTTTGTTACAAGTCTGCTACTAATGCAAAAATAGGCATTTTTTTTTAACCACCTTCTTTTTCGCCTATAAAATTAGGAAAAATAGATTTATTAATGGTTCTGCGTCTTATTTGCAGTAAATTTCACATTCGTTATCCGGCAGGGTGCAAGGCTGTTTATTTCACCTTGTAAATATCCTTCAGGTTGCGGCCGTACCCGTCATAATCAAGACCATAACCCACAATGAAATCGTTGGGTATCTCCAATGCCACGTAATCGAGCTGTAGTTTTTGCTTCAGCGCCGCCGGCTTGAAGAGAAGAGTGGCGATTTTAATCTCCCTGGGGTGATGAGCCTTCATCTGCTCCAGAAGAGAAACCATCGTGTTGCCGCTATCCACGATATCTTCAACAATCACCACGCACCGTCCCTCAATGCTTTCGTTGAGGCCCAATACCTCCTTCACATCATTGGTGGTGGTCGTTCCATGGTATGAGGCCAGGCGCACGAAGGTGATCTCACTTGCGATGTTCACCTCTTTCATGAGCTCTCCGGCAAACATGAAAGCACCGTTAAGAACAGCCACAAAAATTGGATTCTTTCCCTCCAGGTCGGCGTTCATCTTACCGGCGATGCGTTTTATCCCCTGTTCAACTACCTCTTGCTCAATGAACAATTCAAAGTCTCTGTCCTTGATTGTGATTACTTCTTTCACGATTCTGGAATTTAAAACGCCAAAATTACGATTTTTTTATGACTTACACGTGGGGTTGGATGCTTTTTTACCTAAAATATGGTTTTCACAATATCGGTGAGCTTCACCGCCTGAAAGGTCATGTGTGCTACGCTGCTCTCATAGAGGATGCCTACCGTCTCTTCATCAATCATGGTGAGGCAGGAGTAGCCCCAGCCAAAATCCTCATCAAGCAACAGCTGGTGCTCCTCCGGGAAGGTCAGACCTCCGTCGAGGCTGGCCTTGATGGTGATCAGATTGCGGTGTTGTGTGGAGTTGGGATTGGCGAATAGCAGGATGTCACGACCCAGCAGGTTGTCGGATGCAGGGACACTGATCAGACTCGCCATGCAGACAGGCTCCTGCAGCACGCTTCGTGAAGAGGGATGATCAACCCAGGTTTCTCCAAGATCGCGGGTAATGGAGACCGCCCTGCTCCCGCCACGGTTATCCCGCATGTTGAGCATCAACACCCCCGGCTCCACCTCAGCCACCTGTGCCTCGGTGGTGTTGGTGCGGGCATGGTTATGGATGGTCCAATTCTCACCGCTATCCTTGCTAAACATGACCCCGGCATGAGGCACCCTGGCGGAATCAATATACTGTATCGGAAACACCAGCGTGCCGTCCTGCATGGTGATCCCCCTGCCGGGGCCCTGAAGCAGGAGATTCCAGGAGGGATCTTTCACTTGTGGAGTGATGTTGATTGGTTCAGACCAGCTCTTGCCATCGTCACAACTTTTTGTCAGCACCAGCTGTCCCGTGGTGTGAATGCTGTTTCCATCCATCGAATTGACCCATGCACGACCGTTTCCCATGCCATGCGTCCAGAGTGCCGCTATCCAGATGGTGCCGGTATGCTCATCGACCAGGATGGAAGGATCGCCTACCCCGTTCTGTGCCCTGGGCAGCCCCCCATACTCACCGAAGCTGAGGGGCAGACGCATCTCCTCCCAGCTCTGACCCTTATCGGTACTGCGGCTCAGACCCACATCCACATATTCCTGCAGGTCAGCACTGTTGTTGTAGCGCACGTCGTACACACCCAGCAACGTACCTTTATTCGTGGTCACCAGTCCCGGAATGCGATAGGCTGCCACACTGTCATCACCGGCATGACGTACTCCGATTCCCATGCGATGGGTAGCAGCCTCACCTGCAAACAGCAGCGGCGCTGTTGTCCCGTCGAGTTCAGCAGAGACCATCTCCACATCCACTTCGGTAAGCAACGATGCATCCGGTTGCATCTCCAGACTTACCCAAAAATAATTGATGCCGGGAAAAAGGGGATAGGCAGGCCTGAAAAGCACCTCGCGGTCGGGAGCTGCGATCTCCTGCACCGCCAGCGAATAGGAGGGATTGGCCTCCCTTGTCCTGCCACGGTCATGACTGGAAACATACTGCACAGGAGCGTAGCGAAGCGTCTTCCGGTGCTGCGGCGCTTCCGTGCCACCATACCAGAGTCTGACAGCCTTCACCACCTTCATATCTGTCTCTTGCGCGAAACGGAGACGAATCTCATCCAATTGTTTACTTTCCGATGCTTCCAGACGAAGGTAAAACAGGACATTGTCTTTCCGGTCAATCAGTATCGGAATCCGGGTCTGCTTCACCCGAAGGGTATCTGCCCCCTCAACCGGGAGGATAGCCATCACCATGGTCAATGCGAATAAAATAATTTTTTTCATATTCAAGGGATTAATACACAACAAAGATAATATATTTTTTCTATATATTAAACATATTTATATAGCTCCGCCTTACCTCCATGCTCAGAGGTTGAGATAAAAATCACGAACCAGCTCAATATAGGCGGGTGAATAGTGATGACGGGATACCTCCAGCAGTAGCTCCGTTTCCTCCAGCTCCCCGGGAGAGAGGGAAAGCTCAGCCAGCAATCTGCGGACCGGCTTACCGGGAGAAGGAACCACACCTGTCAATCGCCGCAGCATGAAACCGGCATGCGCAGACAACGCTTTCATCTCAGCGAGCCTGTCGGCGGGCAGGATCAGCGCCAGACGTCCCACTGGTGAGAGACAGCGATGAGCATCCCTGATCAACGCTTCAAGAGAGAGGCTGACGGAATGTCGTGCGTCTGCTCTTCCGGCATCGGGAGGCAGGAGGGAACGGGTGAAAAAGGGAGGATTGGAAACCACCAGATCGTAAAGCCGGGGAGGATGAAGTGCGAACTGTTGAAAGGAGGTGTTGATCACATTGATCCTCTCCTTGTAAGGAGAAGCCTTCACATTGTCACGGGCCTGCAGGCAGGCATTCTGATCGATATCAATTGCCGTCACCTCCGCATTCCTGTTACGCTGTGCCAGCATCAGGGCAATCAACCCGGAACCGGTTCCCACATCCAGCAGGGTGGCACACTGCTCCACTGAGGCCCAGGCACCGAGGAGAACCCCATCGGTCCCCACCTTCATGGCACACCTGTCATGACTGACAGCAAACTGTTTGAAACGAAAATCAGGGTCAGGCATTGAAACCGCTCTTTATACCGCTTTGGCACGGAATTTGTTTAATCATCTGTTACACGAAAACAAATATAGCCATTTTTCTGTTTTGACAACAGAGCGAAACCAACGATTATGAATCCATTCAAAAAAGATATCCTCCAGGCAGAAGACAGCGAGTCGAACATCATCTCATTTATTGCCAGCGATTTTATTGACGGCAATACCGAGATTGATGAAACGGGGCTGAAAGAGACCTTACCGCTGTTGCCCCTGCGCAACACCATCGTCTTTCCCGGCAGCACGTTACCCATCTCAGTGGGGAGGAAGAAATCACTGGCGCTGATCCGCTCCATGGGCAAGAAACAACGCTACATCGGACTGGTGTGTCAGAAAGATGCCGCAGTAGAAGATCCTGAAGGCGATGACCTCTATCGCATGGGTGTCCTGGCAGAGGTGATCCGCGTGATCGAACTGGCTGACGACAACCTGAGCATCATCGTCCAGGCAAAGAAACGGTTCGAGTGGCAGGAACTCACACAAAAAGCGCCCTATATGAAGGGCACGTACCAGCTGATGGAGACCATCAAGGCACAAAAAGATGACAAGGAGTACCATGCGATCCTCGACTCCATCCGTGAGTCGATGGTACACATGCTGCAGATGCTGGGCGAACCGCCCAAGGAGCTGATACAGACCATCCTGAGCGAAGCCTTCTCCGACATGCTGATCGGTTACTGCGGCACCAACCTGCCCATCGACAGTCGGGAGAAGCAGGAGCTGCTCAGCATCCGCGACGAGAAGGAGCAGGCCTACCGTCTGTTGATGATCCTCAACCGCGAGTCGCAGATCCTGGAGCTGAAGATGAACATCCAGATGAAGACCCGGGAGGACCTCAACCAGCAGCAGAAGGAGTACTTCCTGCAGCAGCAGATCAGAACCATCCAGGAGGAGCTGGGGGGTAACACCCAGCAGATCGAGATTGATGAGTTCCGTAAAAAGGGACGCAGGAAGAAGTGGAGCACGGCTGTTGCCGAGACCTTCGAGAAAGAAGTGCAAAAGCTGGAGCGGCTCAACCCGCAGTCGCCCGACTACTCGGTGCAGTTCGGTTACCTCCAGACCATCCTGGAGCTCCCCTGGAACGAATATACGAAAGACAACTTCAACCTCAAGCATGCGCAGAAAATTCTGGATCGCGACCACTTCGGCATGGAGAAGGTGAAGGAGCGGATCATTGAGCACCTCGCGGTGCTCAAGTTGAAGGGAGATCTCAAATCGCCCATTCTTTGTCTCTATGGTCCCCCGGGAGTGGGTAAGACCTCACTGGGCAAGTCAATCGCCGAGGCGTTGAACCGCAAGTACGTGAGGGTTTCACTGGGGGGACTGCACGATGAGGCGGAGATCCGTGGCCATCGTCGCACATACATTGGTGCCATTCCGGGACGCATCATCCAGAACATCCAGAAGGCAGGCACCTCCAACCCTGTGTTCGTGCTCGACGAAGTGGACAAGATCGGCAATGACTTCCGCGGTGATCCCTCTTCGGCACTGCTGGAGGTGCTCGACCCGGAACAGAACATGGCGTTTCATGACAACTACCTCTCCATCGACTACGATCTCTCGAAGGTACTCTTCATCGCCACGGCCAACAACCTGAACAGCATCCCGCAACCGCTGCTCGACCGCATGGAGCTGATCAACGTGGGGGGATACATCACCGAGGAGAAGATTGAAATCGCCCACCGTCACCTCGTGCCCAAGGAGCTGTTGAACCACGGCATCGCAAAGGGAGCGTTCAACATCCCCAAGCCCACCTTGCAACGCATCATCGAAAACTACACCCGCGAGTCGGGCGTACGTGAGCTGAACAAGAAGATCGCCAAGATCATGCGTCGTGTGGCACGTCGTGTGGCGGCCGAGGAGCCCTACCCCCGCTCGCTGAAAGTGCAGGAGCTGCGTGAATACCTGGGTGTGGAGGAATATAGTCGCGACCGATACCAGGGCAACGAATACGCCGGTGTGGTCACCGGCCTTGCCTGGACCGCCGTAGGAGGTGAGATCCTTTTCGTGGAGAGCTCCCTCAGCCGCGGCAAAGGTGCCAAGCTGACCCTCACCGGCAACCTGGGTGATGTGATGAAGGAGTCGGCCATGCTGGCCATGGAGTACATCCACTCCCATGCGGAGGAGCTGCAGATCGATCCGGAGCTGTTTGACAACTGGAACACCCACATCCATGTGCCGGAAGGAGCCATCCCCAAGGACGGACCGTCGGCGGGTATCACCATGATCACCTCGCTGGCATCGGTCTACACACAACGTAAGATACGCGCCAACCTGGCGATGACCGGCGAGATCACCCTGCGGGGTAAGGTGCTGCCGGTGGGCGGCATCCGTGAAAAGATCCTGGCAGCCAAGCGTGCCGGCATCAGCGACATCATCCTATGCAAGGAGAACCAAAAAGCGATCGAGGAGATCAAAGCTGACTACCTGAGGGGACTCACCTTTCACTATGTAAGTGATGTGAAGGAGGTGCTTGAGGTAGCTCTGTTACCCGAGAAAGTGGCCAATGCGAAGGATCTGACAGTCGCTAAATAAGAAACAGCTTGTAGGTAAAGTAAATCAGGTAGAACAGCAGGAAGAGGAGACCCTGCGTCCGCCTGAGGCGGGAGCTCCGTTTCATGAAGAGCAAGAGCAGCACGCCGATGCCCAGGTTGAAGAGACCATCCACATAGTTGATGTCAGTGGTATGCAGGGGAGCTATCAGGCCGGTAACACCCAGGATCAGGAATATATTGAAGATATTGGATCCCACCACGTTGCCGATAGCGATGTCGGAGCGCTTCTTGAGTGCTGCCACCACCGAGGTGGCCAGTTCCGGCATGCTGGTGCCGGCCGCCACAATGGTGAGACCGATCAGTGCCTCCGACATACCCAGCCAGCCGGCGATGATCACCGCGTTCACCACCAGCAGGTCGGAACCGTAGACCAGCGCGGCCAGTCCCACACCAATAAAGAAGATGTCGAGCAGCCAGTGCTTGCTCATCTTGATCTCATCCTCCTCATCCCCTTTCTGTGCAGGCTTCTCTTTCCGCGAAGTGATCAGCATATAGGTGATATAAGTGATCAGGATCAGCACGAAGATCAGCGCCTCCCAGCGTGAGATGGTAAAATCGAGGAAGAAGAGAAAGAAGAGCAGGGAGGAGAGAATCATCACCGGCACGTCGAGCTTGAGCAGCTGTCGCTTCACCGCCAGCGGGTAGATCAGGGCAGAGATGCCCAGGATGAGCCCCACATTGAAAAAGTTGGATCCCAGCACATTCCCCACTGACAAGGCACCCTGACCGTTGAGGGCAGCCTTCACGCTCACCAGCAGCTCCGGCGCACTGGTACCCACCGAGACGATGGTAAGCCCGATGACCAGGGGACTGATGCCAATCCGTTTCGCCAGCGAGGCAGCCCCCGACACCAGACCTTCGGCGCCGAAATAAAGAATCACGAGTGAGAGCAACAACCAGACAATTTCCATATTTTTCTATTTCTATAACCTATTTCTGCACAATCAAATTTTCAGGTGCAAAGATACCGCATTTGTCGGAAATGAAAAAACCTCTTTCATTGGGGAAAGAGGTTTTCAACAATTTATCGTTGTCTGTCAATTATTCTGAGTAGTAGCGGAAATCCTTCAGCATCTCCTGCAATCTTTTGCGTGCGAAGAAGATTCTGCTTTTCACCGTGCCGATGGGCAGTTCCAGGTGACGGGCGATCTCCTCGTACTTGAAACCGGAGACATGCATGGAGAAAGGCACCTTATATTCATCAGTGAAACTGTTGATTGCCTTGTTGATCTCCTTGATGGTGTAGGCACCGTCGGGTGTATCAAAACCGGAGTCCTGCGGCAGGTTCAGATGATAGAGGTTCTCAGTTTTATCAATGATGGTCTGACTTCTCACAATCTTGCGATAGTTGTTGACAAAAATATTGTGCATGATGGTGAAGACCCAGCCCTTGAAGTTGACGTTCTCGTAATATTTCTCTCTGTTGTCCAAAACCCGAAGCGTAGTCTCCTGCAACAGATCCTTTGCTTCTTCCCGGTCGGCAGTCAGCGTCAGTGCAAAATTGAACATATTGTCCTGCAGACTTAACAGCTGTTTCTCGAAAGATTTCTTTGTCTTCATAAGCAATGACTTTTAATTGTGTTAAATGACCGTTGTCCTTGCAAATATAAAAAGAACTATCCAATTTTCATACTGATTGTGCAATCAAAAACGATTAATGATTGTTAATTGAACAAATGAACCCCTTATCTTGTTGTTTATCAGATTGTATAATGTGGAAAAACGGGGTCATGACCCTTGTCAATTGGTAATAAATAATATCAATCAAATCAAGGTGAAGATAAAATATTACGATCATCATCCATCTGATCATCGTGCGATCGATGATCCGTGGCACACTATTTGTTAATTCATTCCTACAGAAATAACCCAATAAAAATTGATATATATTATGGTACAAAAAGGACAGATCGGTGTCACCACCGACAACATCTTCCCGATCATCAAGAAATTTCTTTACAGTGATCACGAGATTTTCCTCCGTGAGATCGTTTCGAACGCCGTCGATGCCACTCAGAAGCTGAAGACCCTCGCCGACGTGGGCGAGTTCAAGGGTGAGCTGGGTGACCTCTCCGTAAGGGTCTCAGTCGACAAGAAAAAGAAAACCGTGACCGTTTCGGACCGTGGTATCGGCATGACTGCCGAAGAGCTGGACCAGTACATCAACCAGATTGCCCTCTCTTCAGCCAACGACTTCCTCGACAAATACAAGGACAACAGCAATGCCATCATCGGTCACTTCGGGCTGGGCTTCTACTCCACCTTCATGGTGGCGAAGAAGGTGGAGATCGTCACCCAATCACACAACCAGGATGCACCCGCAGTGAAGTGGTCGTGCGACGGCACCCCGGAGTACACCATGGAGGAGGTGAAAAAAGAGGATCGCGGCACCGACATCATCCTCCACATCGACGAGGAGAACAAGGAGTTCCTTGAGAAGGAGAAGATTGAGTCGCTCCTGAAGAAGTACTGCAAGTTCCTCCCCATACCGGTGGTGTTCGGCAAGAAACAGGAGTGGAAGGATGGCAAAAATGTGGAGACGGAAGAAGACAACGTGGTGAACGAGGTGAACCCTCTCTGGAAGCAGAAGCCGACAGAGCTCAAGGATGAGGACTACCTCCAGTTCTACCGCACCCTCTATCCCATGTCGTTCACCGACGAGCCGCTCTTCTGGATCCATCTCAACGTGGACTACCCCTTCAACCTGACCGGCATCCTCTACTTCCCGAAGATCAAGAGCAACCTCGACCTGCAGCGCAACAAGATACAGCTCTACAGCAACCAGGTCTACGTAACCGACTCGGTGGAGGGGATCGTACCGGAATTCCTCACGCTGCTCCACGGTGTGATCGACTCGCCCGACATACCGCTGAATGTCTCCCGCTCTTACCTGCAGAGCGACCAGAACGTGAAGAAGATCTCCAACCACATCACCAAGAAGGTGGCCGACAAACTGGAGGAGCTCTTCAAAAAAGAGCGTCCCCAGTTCGAAGAGAAATGGGAGAGTCTGAAGCTCTTCATCGAGTATGGAATGCTCTCGGAGGAGAAGTTCTACGACCGTGCCGCCAAGTTCGCGCTGGTGAAGAACAGCGAGCAGCAGTCCTACACGCTGGAGGAGTACAGGGAGCTGACCAAGGGGTCACAGACCGACAAGAACGGCGAGCTCATCTGGCTCTATGCCAGCGACCGCCAGGAGCAGTATGCTCCCATCGAAGCTGCCCGCGAGAAGGGATATGATGTGCTGCTGATGGACGGACAGCTGGATGTACACTGGATGGGGCTGTTGGAACAGAAGCAGGAGAAGACGCGCTTCGTGCGGGTGGACAGCGACATCATTGAGCACATCATCGAGAAGGATGAGAAGAGTGCACCGGAGTTGAACGACAAACAGAAGGAGACACTTACCGAGGTGGTGAAGTCACAACTCCCGCTCATCGAGAAGACCGAGTTCAACGTCGACTTCAAGGCACTGGGTGAGAGCTCCAAGCCGGTGCAGATCACACAGAACGAGTTCTCCCGCCGCATGAAGGAGATGGCTGCCATGCAGCAACAGATGGCTTTCTATGGTGAGATGCCCGACAGCTACCAGCTGGTGCTCAATGCCGATCACCCCTACATCAAAGAGCTGATTGCACAAAGCGAGGAGAAGGAGAAGGAGGAGCTGAAGAGAACAGTCACAGCCGACACGAAGCTGAAGCAGATGGTGGACCTGGCACTGCTGGCCGGTGGGCTGCTGAAGGGTGAGGCGCTGAACAGCTTCGTGAAACGGAGCTTTGAGATGATCTGATTATACCCAATCAGATCACTACATGAAAAAGGGAATCACCGGGAGCGGGATTCCCTTTTTTCTACTTTTTCCGTATATTTGCAGCGAGAAAAGCAATCAACAGATGAACAAGACCTACGAGGTTACCTACTCCCCCTTCCGTGCTTTCACACGCAAAGAGTGGAGCACGCTGGAGGAGCATCCCATGTTCCCCGTCTCCGACATCGATCTGACCCGCCTGCAGGCTCTTAACGAACCGCTCACCACCGAGGAGGTAGAGGAGATCTACATCCCGATGATCCGGCTGCTGCAGATCCACCTGACACATTACCGCAACCTGCACAACGAGCGGGATCAGTTCTTCGACAACACCAGCCAGCCCATTCCCTATATCATCGGCATCGCAGGCAGCGTGGCCGCCGGGAAAAGCACCACGGCAAGGGTATTGCAGAAGCTGCTCTCCATGACACCCGGGCAACCCAGGGTGGAGCTGATCACTACCGACGGCTTCCTCTACCCCAACGCGGAGCTCGAGCGGCGGGGCATCCTCAACCGCAAGGGGTTCCCCGAGAGCTATGACGCCAAGCGTCTGCTGGCTTTCCTGGCGAGTGTCAAGTCGGGTAAGGAGACACTGGAGGTGCCACTCTATTCACACCTCTATTATGATGTACTTGAGGGAGAGGTGCAGAGCATCGAGCGTCCCGACATCCTGATCGTGGAAGGGATCAACGTCTTGCAGGTGACCACAGGCAAGAAACCGAAGCGCAGGGTGTTCGTCTCCGATTTCTTCGATTTCTCAGTATATGTCGACGCCAGTGAACGCGATCTGCGGGAGTGGTATCTGGAGCGGTTCAAGAAGCTGCAGCAGACCGCATTCCAGAATCCGAAATCTTACTTCCACCGCTACGCCACCTACTCGGAAGAGCAGCTGATGATGTTTGCCAACGAGGTGTGGGATGAGATCAACCTGGTGAACCTGCAACAGAACATCCTCCCCACCCGCTTCCGGGCCGACCTGATCCTGGAGAAAGGGGAGTGCCATTTTGTCAGGGGTGTCCGTATCCGGAAGATCTGACCTGGCTGGGTTACGGTAGTGACACAACAGTAAAACCCACAAAACGCCGGGAATCACTCCCCGGCGTTTTTTTTTGCAATGGTCTGTACCTTCGGTTTAGAAGGCCGGGTAACCCGGGTTCTGTACCAGATTGTTGTTGGTTTCCCATGCGGTCTCGGGGATCGGGAAGAGCAGCAGGTGCTCCGGCGAAGTCTGCGGCCGCAGGTATCCCGGCTTCAGGAAGTTGCCAAAGCGGATCATATCCTGGCGGTTGCTGTTCTCCCATGCCAGCTCGAGACGACGCTCCAGGTAGAGCTCGTCGAGGGTGACCGATTCATAGTTGTAGTCATCGCTACCGAAAGCCCGCTCGCGTATCTCATTGATCAGGGATGTTGCTTCAGCATTGTTCTGACCCATTCGTAGCAACGCCTCTGCCTTCATCAGATAGACATCAGCCAGTCGGAAGATGGCGAAGTCATTCTCCTGGTCGGAGTTGGAAAGACCTTTCTCATACACCCACTTGTTGACGCGGGCACCCTCCTCCTGGTTCACCTCACCCCACATCCCTTCTCTCTCCGTTCCGGGAATGATGTTGAAGTCGACGGTATGGTTCAGATCACGACCGTGGCCGGTCACCAGCACCTCACCTGTTGCTGGGTTTATCATCGGCCCCATCAGGAAGGAACCCTCCTTGCGCGGATCAGCATCGTCGAACTGCTTCACGTAATCGGGTTGTGCGCTCACGCCGTTCCATGTCCCGATGTTCATCCCCAACGCGATGGGATCGAGGTAATGCAATGTACGGTAATGCATATGGTTGCCCCCGTCCGCCTTACCGAAGGCGGCAGGCAGGATGATCTCCCTGGAGACCTGGTTGTTAACCTCGAAGCTGGTTTTCCACACCGGCTCGATGATGTAGTCGAGCTCCATCACCTCGTCGCAGGCATCCACCACTCCCTGCCAGTTGGGGGTACCGGTCCATACAGCCGCATTCAGGTACATCCTGGCCAACAGCGTATAGGCTGCACCGCGGGTGAACTTGCCGTAGCTCTCATCAGAAACATCGTCACGCAGCTGATCCTTGATCTCGTTCAGCTCGGATACCACGAAGTCATAGAGCTGCTGTCTTGTCGACATCCCGGGCAACTCGGTGCTTTCATAGTCGGAAACAAGCGGGGCATTGCCGAAGTAGTCGATCAGGATGTAATACCAGTAGGCACGGATTCCCCTGATCTCGGCCAGTGTCTGTTCCTTCAGGTCGGCATCCATCTCCGACACCTCGATGGTGGCATAGATCTGATTGCAGGTAGTGATCCCCGACATGCAGTTGTCCCATGAGTTGCGGATCAGCCCGTTGCGGGGCTCCCAGGTGTGCAGCTTCATCTCCATGTGTACACCACCATCCCACCAGTCGCCGCCCACGCGGGTGGGCGTCATCGCCATATCCCCCGACTGTTCGGAGAGAAGGAAGATATCACTCGGCCATACATTCTTCAGCGTCTTGTAGATGGGTGCGATAATCGCGTTGATCTCCGCCGGTTTCTTCCCGAACTGATCGGCCGGGATGGTATCATAGACGGTTTCATCGAGGTTGGTGCAGGCGAACATCATTGCCATGAGTCCCAGCACAAACGGTATCAATGTAAACTTGTATATTTTTTTCATCTTGGTTCGTTTTTATAGATTAGAAAGTGAGGGTAACACCTACTGAGAAGGTTCTCGCCTTGGGATAATACTCACGGTCTTCCACGCCGGGAGCCAGACCGTTGTTACGGTTCTCATCCACTTCCGGATCGAGTCCCTTGTAACGGGTGAGCACAAACAGGTTCTGTCCGGTCACGTAGAGACGGGCCTGTTCGAGCCAGCTGACACCATCTGTGGGGAAGCTGTAGCCCAGCGAGGTGTTGTCGAGACGCAGGTGAGAGGCGTCCTCCACGTAGAGCGACGAGTACTCGGGCACCACCTTCAAATCATAGATGAGCGGGTCGTTCAGTGCGTTGGCACCGATCAGGTAACCCGGGTGACCGTAGGTCATCCGTCCCATGTTCAGCACCTTGTTACCAAGGGTACCGCGCAGGAAGAAGGAGAAGTCCCAGTTCTTGTAGTTGAAGCGGTTGCTCCATCCGAAGGTGAGGTCAGGTTGAGCGGAACCGATATAGGTGTAGTCTTCCGCTGTCACGCCGTTCACTTCGTTGCCATCCTTGTCACGGAAGAGATACTTACCCTCATCGTCGATGCGGATAAACTCAGGTCCGTAGAACTGCCCCACGGGATAACCCTCTTCCACCACGTGGGTGGTGCGACCGGAGCCGCCGCGCACCCAGGCGTCACCCACCATGATGCGGCTGGTGGTGTAGACATCATCAGAGAGAGAGGTGATCTCGTTCTTGTTGTGAGCCAGTGTCACCGAACTGTTCCAGAAGAAATCGCGGGTGCGTACCGCGTCAAAGCTGAGTGCCAGCTCGATACCGGTATTGCGCATATCCCCCACGTTGGCCATCATATCGGGATGGAGGTATGGCGGGGTGGGCACACGGTAGGTATAAAGCATATCCCTGGTACGTTTGTCGTACCACTCAATGGTACCATTGAGGCGGTTGTTGAACATGAAGAAGTCGACACCGATGTTAAACATGGCGGTCTCCTCCCATTTCAGGTCGGGATTGGCATTCTGGCTGATCTTATAGGCGGTGAGCCAGGCGCCGTTATCGTAGTAGGTACCGCTGGTACCGTAGAGCTGGAGGGTCTTGTAGGGGTCAAGACCGGACTGGTTACCGGTCACACCGTAACCTACACGCAGCTTCATATCGTCGATCCAGTTCACATCATCCATGAACGCCTCTTCGGCGATGCCCCAGGCAGCCGAAACAGAAGGAAAGAGACCCCACTTGTGGTTGGCACCGAACTTGGAGGAGCCGTCGCGACGCAGTGTGGCGGTCACCATGTAACGTGACATGTAGCTGTAATGCGTACGGGCAAAGAAGGATATCAGACGGCTCATGTTGCGTGCCGACCCCACATCACTGGGTCGCAGGCCCTGCCCCGACTCCAGGTTGTTGGCCCCGAGCAGGTCGGTGGTGAAGTTACGGTTGGCCGCTTTCATGTAGGAGTACTCATTCTCCTCCCAGGAGTAGCCGGCAAGCGCATTGAAGCGGTGTTGACCGGTTGTACCGAACTCGGTGTTGTAATCCAGCATCCACTCCATCAGGTTCTTGTCCCACATCCTGTTCTCACGCAGGGCATAGCCACCGTCGTTACGTCCGGCCTGTGACTCTGAGTGGTTGTATTGGTTTCTCTCTTCCGTGCGTCGCTCCTTGTAAAGCAGCGCCTTGATATCGAGCTCTTCGGTCAGGTTGAACAGGATGTCACCGGAGCCGTAGTAATGGATGTTCTTCCAGTGATCCTGGTTCAGCTGCTGGTTGCGTACCGGGTTTCCCTGGTCATACTCACGGGTGTCGAACCACTCGCCCTCATCGAGCTTCACCGGATATACCGGTAACATGTTGTATGCCAGCACGAAGTTGTAACGGTTGGGGCGGTTAAAGTCACGCATGGTTGCCGAGCCGGTGAGTCCGATGCGGAGCCTGTCGTTGATGGCACGCTGTTGCAGCTGGAAACGGAAATTGTAGCGATCCATGTCGTTGTCGCGCATCACCCCTTCCCTTTTCTGGTAGTTGAACGAGGCGCGGTAGTTGTTACCCGAACCACCGCCGGAGAGTGAGAGACTGTGATTCTGCGAGGTCCCGCTGCGGGTGATCTCATCAAACCAGTCGGTGTTCGCACCATACTTGTCATATACCGAGGTATCCTTCCCCGTCTCCCGGGCATACTCCCTCCACTCATCGGCGGTGAGCAGGTCCGGTTTGTTGGCAATGGAGGAGACAGCGAAGTAACCGTCGTAGGAGACCCTGGGCTTGACGGCCGATCCCCGTTTTGTGGTGATCAGGATCACCCCGCCGGCGGAGCGAGAGCCATAGATGGCAGCCGAGGAGGCATCCTTAAGCACCGAGATCGATTCGATATCCTGGGGAGCCACTGTCTGCAGATCACCTCCCGGCACACCGTCAATCACGATGAAAGGGCCCTGGTCGTTCTGAAGGGTGGAGACACCCCTGAGTCGTATCCTTGAGGCATCGGTCACATCACCCGAGGGGGTGGTGATCTGCAGTCCCGCCACCTTACCCTGCAGCAGGTCGGCAGCGTCGCGGGTGACTCCCCTGTTAAAGTTCTCCGACGAGACATTGGTCACGGAACCGGTGATCTCCCTACGGCGCTGTTCACCGTAACCCACTACCACGAGCTCGTCGAGCACTTCGGTATCGTCGGTCAGCACCACATCGATCCGGGTGCGACCATCTACCGGTATGACCTCTGTTTTCATCCCGACGTAGGATATCTCGAGTATGGCATTGCGTGCCACGTTCTGTAATGCAAACCGCCCGTCCAGATCGGTCACGGTACCGATGCTGGTCCCCTGCACCTGTACTGTAACGCCTATCAGCGGTTCACCCTCCGTGTCGGACACAATGCCATTCACTGAAATGTTTTGTCCAAACAGGAACAGAGTGATTGCCCACAAAGCGAAGGAGAGCAACCCTCTCAGAAGAGATTTTTTTTGTTTCATACCTGCATAAATGTTAAGATTAATAATTTTAAAATAGTGATTAAAGAAGAGTTACACTTACTATCCGGCTGCTGTAAAGAAATAGGGATTACACAAATAAGGGAACGTAAGCCGAAGAAAATAAGATCACATCAAAATAGTTAAATCATATGTATTTTAGGCAATTTTCATTTAAAACATTTTATTGGCGTGATTGTTCACCGGAGTGGCACAAAAAAACCGATACAAAGCGAGGGCTCTGTATCGGTTCAAGTTCTGTGCAGGAGTAAACACTCTGCTAGAAAGCGTTCTGTATCCTGCTGGCAATCTCTTTGAATTGCTCCGTGGTAAATGTCATTTTCGGGTTCCCCGGATTCATGTCCCCCTCCTTTTGGATCGGGATCAGGTGGATATGGGCATGGGGTACCTCGAGGCCGATCACCATCACTCCCACGCGGCGGCACTCCACCGCTTTTTCAATGGCCTTTGCCACTCTTTTGGCGAACAGCATCATATCGGCCAACAGCTCATCCTCCAGGTCGAACAGGTAGTCGGTCTCCTGTTTGGGCACCACCAGTGTATGGCCGGCATGCATCGGATGGATGTCAAGAAAGGCGAAAAAACGATCATCTTCGGCGATCCGGTAAGATGGGATCTCACCCGCGATGATCCGGCTGAAAATGGTTGCCATAATTCCTCAGATTGATATTTCCACAATTTCAAATGTCATGGTCCCTGAAGGAACCGTGATCTTGGCCACATCACCCACCTTCTTGCCCATCAGTCCCTGTGCAATGGGGGTGCTCACCGCGATCTTCCCGTTTTTCAGGTCGGCCTCGCTCTCCGACACCAGCGTGTAGGTCATCGTCTTCTTGCTCTGGAGGTTGCGTATGGTCACCTTGTTCATGATCTGCACCTCGTCGGTACCGATGCTGCTTTCATCGATCAGACGGGCACTGGCAATCAGGCTTTTCAGCTGGGCGATCTTCGCCTCCAGCATCCCCTGCGCCTCCTTGGCGGCATCATACTCCGCGTTCTCCGAGAGATCACCTTTGTCTCTCGCCTCTGCAATCTGTCGCGATATCTCGGGGCGCTGCACAGATTCCAGCTCTATCAGTTCTTCTTTCAATTTCCGAAGGCCCTCTTCGGTCATGTAGGTTACAGCCATAATTAATAGTTCTTCATTTTGTATCTGTTTGTTTTTTGAAACAACACAAAGAAAAAGAATTCCGGCCTTTTTCAACAAGACCGGAACTCCTTTTTTCCATGATGTAATTGCCACAAAGATAAAAACTTTATTCCAAAAAACAAAATTTAAGGAAAAAGTTTCAGAGCAGTTTCTTCAATTCACTTTCCAACTGCTCAAACGCCTCAACGCGCACCACCACATCCCCTTCACGGTTCACGATAAAGGCGGTGGGCAGCTCTCTCACGTTGTACATGGGCAACAGGCGGCTGTTAACCGATTGCGGGTCGCGAAGCGTGATCCAGGGCAGGTTGCTGGCCGCCGTCTTCCAGAAATGCTCATCCGAGTCGAATGAAACCTGGTAAATCTCGAACCCACTCTCCCTGTACCGTTCATAGATGCGATTCAAATCCATGTTATGCTTCGGTGAGAAGTCGGCACCATAGACCGTGAAATCGAGCAGCACCACCTTTCCCTTCAGGGAGGAGAGCGTCACCTTTTCACCGTTGACCGACGGCAACAGGATGTCGGGCAGCCCTGTACCGGTCTCGGGTATGGCGTTCTCCAGCAGTTCCGCCTGCTGCTCCTGCTGTCTGCGCACCTTCAGCGCGTTCATGGTGAACTCATACAGGTGGCGGGTACGTTCGGTATCGGGATAGTAACGGTTCCAGGAGGTGGCTACCGCCCCGAACATGGGATAATCCTGCCGGGTGTAGGGGTCAAAGATCAGGAAGCTGTTGATCTTCTGGAAGAGTGCGTAATAAGCGGCAGCACCGGCGGGATTGCCCAGGATCACTTTCGAGATCATACCCTTGTAGTCAAGCAGTGCGGTGTCGAGCCGGTTGATGTACGTAAGGTCATCGATCGCTCCCGTCTTGTGCTCCTCTTCCAGTTGGGAGATGGTGGCGGTGGTCTTCCCCACCAGCTGGTCCACCTGTCTTAGTAAATCGTTGGAGGGTGACTCACTCACACGAAAAGATCGGTAGAGATCGGGACCCTCTGCCGTCACCCGCAGAGTCTCGGACGAGTCGACCGCGAAGGCTGCCGAACGGTCACCCAGCCGCAGCTGATAAAACTCGGGGTTGGCCGCTGCCGGCTGACGGAAGCGAAAGGTCCCCTTCCTGCTGAGCACCACCGAATCGAGCAAAACCACACCGCCCAGCGCGCGATGTTCCAGGTAAAGGGTATCGCCATCGGCCGCGGTGACAGTGCCCTCCACGGTGAAACGGTCGCCCTTTGAGCAACCGGTGATCATTGCTACTCCCAACAGGAGAGAAAAAATAATGAAACCCTGTATCTTCATATGATTATAATTGAGGGTGCAAACTTACTGTTTTTTTGGAAAACAAAAAAGTGGAAATGATTGTTAAATGATATATATTAATGTATAGGAAGTGTCTCACCGTTAAAAATCAACCATCATGACCAAAATCAGCACCTCCATTCTCCTGGTACTCTCTGTCATCACACTACAGGCACAGGATCGCCCCTTCACACGATGGGCGGCAGGTATCAACGGCGGTCTCTATGGTGCGGGCCTGCAAGCCGCAACCAACCTCTCTCCCCACCTGAGACTCAGGGCAGGCTTCGACTACTTCAGCTACAACCAGCAGGATGTGGCATCGTTTGATGCAGAGTTTGAGGGATACGAAGAGTTTGAGGGTTTCAATGCAACCCTGGAAGCTGATATCACCGAAGCATCCGTCACCCTCCCCAATTTTAAGATGTTGCTCGACATCTATCCCATGCGCAACGGTATCTTCTGTTTTACAACCGGATTCTATATCGGATCCAACAAGGTAGAAGCAGACGGGCTGATTCATCGTTACGATGAACTGGTGCAATTGTCTGAAGCAATGGGGAGGGGAAAGCCCTCACTCGAATATGAGGATATCGTCTTTCAACCCGACAGCGACGGCAGTTTCGATGCTTTGCTGACCATGGGAAACAGCCTGAAGCCCTACATTGGAGTAGGACTGGGCAGAACCATCCCCCACAACCGGGTAGGCTTCAAGTTTGAGCTGGGCATGGTCTACCAGGGCAAATACCAGTTGGAGAGCGACAACCTGAACGAAGAGGGGCGCGACTGGGTGAACCGTATGGCCGATGAGCTGGAGTTGCCGGTATCACAGGAGACACTCAACTGGTGGCCTATGCTCAACCTCTCTGTCACGGTAAGGATTCGCTGAAAACAGCCCTCAGGCTGTCGCTGTTATTTGCGCACTTATCAGCACAAATTTCACACGCTTTTTTGTATTTCACAAAATAAGTGCTAATATTGCATATGAAATGTGCTGTTGTGATCGTGCTAAATGTAATACATGTGAACATACATTACCTATTCGTGCAAGCTGTTACAGAGCGGCAGTCAGCTCTCATTCTGATCATCCTGTTTCTGGTTGTTTTTGTAGCAGCGTTGTTGGTCATGCTGGTACAACGCACACGCATGCTTCGCACCTTACAGCGGGATACCAAATTACAAACCCACTTTTTTTCGGGTATTGCCAGTGAATTCCGCACCTCCCTCACCATTATACAGGGTCTGAGCCGTCACCTGCAGGAGTTGAAAGAACAGAACGGCCACAACTCCTTCAACTACCTCAGTGCCATTGAACGACAGGGGAAGACTCTTTCCACCCTGGTAAACCGGCTGCAGGATATCACGGGTTACAGCAGCAGCAATGACCCGGGAGAATGGAAAAGAGCCAATATCGTCACATTCATGGAGATGGCAGCAGAACATTTCAGTCTACAGGCGCAGATGAAGGGTGCGGAGCTGGTTTTCTTCAGTGAGGAAAGCACGATTGAGACAGATTTCATCCCCGATCAGCTGCATCGTGTGCTTCGCATCCTGTTATGGGAAGCGGTACGCAGCAGCAATGAAGGTGATAAAATATTCCTGATCGTGGAAAGGAATCGAAAAGAGAACAAAAAGGTGACAATCAAAATTGTGGATCATGGGAAAGGGTATCGCAAAGAGGATCTGCCTCACATTTTCAATCCCTTTTTCAAAGATCCTTCGAAAAGAAATGGACAGAACGGCGGCAACGAATTGGCTCTGGCAAAAAAACTGGTCACCCTGCATAAGGGAAACATACGTGTCGACAGCACTGAAGGAAAAGGATCCATCTTCGTGATTGAGCTGCCCACCCGTTCCGACAAACAGGTTCAAACTGCTCAATGGAACGATGGCAACGAATCATCATCTTCATTCACATCTACGGACAATTCCTTTGTGGTAACTGCAAAAGAGCTGCCAACCCGGGCAACACATGACCATGAAAGCAGGACAACCATTCTGCTGGTGGAGGACAATCATGACATAGCGCTCTATGTACAGGCAATATTCAACCGGAAACAATACAACCTGGTTCATGTTGCCAATGGAACAAAAGCACTCGAGGTGGTCAACGAAGTAATACCGGATATCGTGATCACAGACATCAACATGCCAATGAAAGATGGCCTGGAGCTATGCCGTGAACTGCGGTCGTCCCCCCTGTTCAATCACATCCCCATCATCATCATCTCTGCCCGTTATAAGGAAGAAGACCGCATAGAGGGACTGAAATGCGGGGCTGACACCTTTCTCAGGAAACCGTTCAGTGGTGAAGAGCTGCTGGTGAGTGTTGAGAAACTACTGGAGTCACGCAACGTGCTAAAAGAAAAATACCGGCGGATACCGCTAAAAGAGAAGGATAACAAGGGCGATGAGAATGACAAACAACAGCTTGCTTTTTTGCGTCAGGTGACCGACATCATTCATCGTGAAATGCGCAACCCCAATTTCTCTTCCAGGATCCTAGCCGAAGAGCTGGCCATCAGCGTATCACAACTCAACAGAAAATTGAACAGTGCCACGGGTTATCCCTCTTCCACATTCATCCTTCAGGTGAAGCTGGCTCATGCCCGCAAAATTCTCACTTCGCAAAACAAAACAATTGGAGAAGTAGCGATGGAGTGTGGCATCTTTGATGTAAATTATTTTTCACGAATTTTCAAGAAACATATGGGAGTTACTCCTACTCAATATCAACGTCTTCCCAAAGTGAAGGAGACATAGATGAAAAAAATCGGGGTAGAAAGGTCATATTTCACTGTAGATTTTTTGTTTTAATCAACATTGTTGTATATTTGTAAAAATTTTCCTTTCTAATCCCGTCTCCATTGTTGGTGCGGAGATAGAGAAAAAAACAAAACGAATGTGTCCATATTGGAGACAGGTAACTTAAAAAGAGATTTAAAAAATCAGTTGAAACAAAAAAACCCTACTCAGACAAATAGCATATTTACATGTTTGCTCGTCAACGGTTTAATGTTGTTTTCTGCGTAAATTATACTAAACAATGAAAATGTTAAAGCGTAAATTGTACTATAATTTAAAACATAAATCCTAACGAATCCAAAGAGAAAAGCGTATGTTTGCCATCTAAAATAGTGGCGGTCATCGGGAGACCTAAAAATCTCCGAACGGTCAGAGATAGAAAATCGACTAAAAAGGAAAGAGAACGACAAACGGTCAGAGCTTAATCGTGAAACGGACAGCAAAATTGCGCCAAGCGTAACAGAGATGAAACAGATGCAGGAAACAGCGAGTAAAGTCATCCTTTTGAGAGGCACTGCTCTCCTATTGTCGTTTGACCGTCACCGAGTGGATAATTCAAAACAAAAAACATACGTCTATGAAGTATAAACTAATTCAAAAGGCCAATCCGCTCGAGCCCGGCACCCACCGCAAGTGGTATGCCAGTCCGGTGAAAGCTGGGACCATCAACAATTATCAGTTGAGCAAAGGGATCGCAGGGAGATCATCCCTGTCGCGGGGCGATGTGATGAATGTGATCGAGAATATGGTGGATGAGATCCCCAGGTACCTGACAGAGGGCTACAGCGTGAATCTGAACAATTTTGGCACACTGCGTCTCTCCTTATCGAGTGAAGGGGTGTCGGAACCGGATAGTTTCACAGCCGCCCATATCAAGAATATGCGGGTGGTGTTCACACCCTCGCCGGAGTTTAAGGAGACATTACAAAAGATGCATTTCGAGAAAACAGAATAATGGATCACACTTGTAAAGAAAGGAGGAGGATCTGAAAAAGAATTTATTTTATTCAGGAAAGAATCAGGAAACAAACTCCGCTCGTCACTTGCGGAATTGTCTATTTAGGAACCTAACATATACATATTAAACAAATAGGGAACAGAAAAGTGCAATATCTTAATTTATTATT
>Ga0265294_10000330_pt1 | contig 62900 bp, 50 predicted proteins | sample MunlanPumphouse3_FD_192504 | JGI IMG/M metagenome (GOLD analysis project Ga0265294, IMG submission 192504) | Groundwater microbial communities from a municipal landfill in Southern Ontario, Canada - Pumphouse #3 | ecosystem: Environmental > Aquatic > Deep subsurface > Groundwater | place... | reverse complement strand
GAAAAATCTCATGCGGCCTAAGGCTGATAAATTTATTCTTGCCCAATCTGAAGATAAATTTGTTTTTTAATGTAAGTAAACCATAGTTCAATGAAAAATCTGAAAGCTCAATACGTTTGATGACCTTAAAGAAAACAGCACCTCCGAGAAATGATAGGGGAAAAGATATAACCCTCTGTTTATCTGTTGCATATACGATTCCTATTAATCGAATAACTAATAACAGATACAGTTTATCGAGTACCATCAAGGCTGTCAGATAATTGATTGCTTTCATTGCTTTGATGTTTTAATCGGTAAAAATAAGAACTTTTTAGAATAAAACAAATTTATCAGGATAAAATATGTTGAATCAGGCTGCTGTCTATAATCAAGCACATCCTGATCGTTTTACACAAGCATAAAATGGATATGCTCTTTATACCTGATTCATTACAAAGCCGTGCTATATGCTTCACAAAAAACAAACCAAGCTGATAATCAAGTTTGAACGACTTCATATATAGCTCACCGCCTTTAAAAAACCCATATAAGCCTATTTGAATGATACTGTTTTATATCGGCAGAACTTGAGAACGAACAGTCGGCACAATAAAATTAAGACAAAAACATCGGATGAATTGATTTATTTGTATTTTTGGGCATGACATTTACCTAAAAAACAATATGACACTCTTGAAATCAGCTTGTGTATTATCGGTTTTCATGCTTGCAGCGGCACTGTTCAGGCATCAAAACTACCAGAGTATGGATGACTTACTTCCAGATTCAATGCCTTATGCTCTTACACTGCCCTCTGATTGTGTAATCAGTCACAAAGAAAAAGCCACAAAAAAACTATATATAATTCTTTTATCAACTATTTATTATTTAAACTATCAGCTATGAATATCATATCCTTTTTAACAAAGGAATTCAGAACCGGTAATGATATTGGTTTATTCCTTTTGCGATTAGTGGCCAGTATGGTTTTATTATACGGCCACGGTTTTGAAAAACTGATGTTAGCCTTCAGCGGACAGGAGATTCATTTCATGAATCCCATAGGTATTGGGGCAACCACTTCGTTTTACCTTTCCACCTTTGCCGAAAGTATCTGCGCCATATTATTGGCTATTGGCTTATTCTCAAGGTTTGCAACCTTAGTATTGACAATTAACTTTATAGTCATCTTTATTTTCCATGCCTTTATTGTTGGAGACGGGTTTTCCATCTTAGAGTTGCGTTTCTTTTATCTTAGCTCTTTCATCGCATTAACTCTGTTAGGCCCTGGCAAGCTATCGTTAGACTATATCTTTTTCTATCAGAAGAGGTAACCTTACATCCATCATATGCCTACCCTTATCATTTCGGCACGAACAGCTGCCATCAGTACACATTTAAAAGTAAAAAGGATACTGCCATTTCGTCTCAGGCGAATGGTGGGTCCTTTTATTTTCATGGACCATGCAGGCCCTATAGCCGATTTTCCGAGTGAGATATCTTCTATGGATGTATTGCCTCATCCTCATATCGGACTATCTACCCTAACGTATTTATTCAATGGAAGTGTGACCCATCGCGACAGCTTGGGTATCGAACAGATTATCCGTCCGGGAGAGGTTAACTGGATGACTGCCGGAAAAGGTATTGCCCATTCCGAACGCTTTGAAGACCCTCAGTTGCTCAAAGACGGAGAGTTGGATATGATACAGACATGGGTGGCTTTACCCGAAGAAGTAGAAGAAAACGAACCTTCCTTTTTTAATTATAAACCTGAACAACTACCGGTATTAACCGAGAAAGGTGTGTGGATGCGACTGATAGCCGGTGAAGCATTTGGCGAAAAAAGTAATGTCAATATCCACTCACCGCTGTTTTACCTGCATATACAGTTAGAACCGCAGGCTAAAATCAATCTCCCACACTCGTATAGCGAACGAAGCGTGTATATAGCCAAAGGATCTATAGAATCAGCAGGACGTAGCTATACGCAAGGACAAATGTTAGTGTTCTCACAAAAACAAGACCCAATACTGACAGCTAAAGAATCGGCTAGCCTGATGATGCTTGGCGGAGAACCAGTAGGCGAAAGGTTTATCTGGTGGAACTTCGTGTCATCTAAACGTGAACGCATCGAACAAGCCAAACACGATTGGAAAAATGGCAAAATAATTCTGCCCCCAAACGATAATAAAGAATTTATTCCATTGCCTGATAATAACTTTCGAGCAGCAAGTACGAAAAGTCCCAAATCCCGCTAAGAAATATGTTTAAATCTGTTGGAATATCCTTTAAGATGGACTTCGAATCATCATAAAAGATTTTATGAGTCTATATCTGTACTTGTAGCAGTATTATACTAAAAATCACTGTCCTAAAACCATTTTTAGAGTAAGGCGAAAATAGATTTTGCCTTAATTTGTCTTTCTCACTTCTTTCCTGATTAATACTGAACCTTATAGAAATGCGTTGGGTATAATGATGAGTTGCAACTGAATTATCAAGAATTAATGTTTAAGTTCTGATATTTCTGAGCTTCATGTCGGTATGAAAAATAATCCACATACATGATGCAGCCGACAGTCAATACTTATATTGTTTTGGCTACTATGATATTAGACTTCAAAATATCGATTAAATACCTATGTATATCTAATCTTCTACAATTGACAATGCAATTTCATGTGCCCTTGCATGTCCAAAGCCTCCAGCAAGATGTCTACACAGTATTACTCTTGCACCTTCACCATTGTCGTAATAAATATGATTTTCCATACGATGAATATGAAAATGCTCCAAGTTAGGGTTGAAGATTCTAATGATATTAAGCCTATTTTCAGTCCCCTCCTGACCAACATATTTTTTATTTTTTCCGGCGTAAATTACAACTGTTGAAAAACTCTGGTAAAATGCAGCAGCTTCATTTGTCATAAAATTATATCTGTCTCCCTCAAAAAAGTGATTTAGCTTAAACGCCGCCTGCATTTGATTTATCGCAGGATTAGCACTTATTTCCGTAATAAAGCATTTAGAAAATGTTGAATTATTGAAATTTATAGTTTCAAATGCATTAGTTACTGGCAAATTATGCAGAACCTCGTAATGGTTTACCAAGCGTTGTATACCATAATATGTACGTCCGCCCTTTCCATAAACCATATTATGGGTAATTTCAAATAAAAGCGGACTGAAAGGATTGAATCCGGCGAAAGGCAATGGTCTTTCAAGCAACATCAGATCAAATGGATTATCTAGGTAGTTGTATTCCACTAGCAAATTATTCCAATGAGCAACATTTAAACATAATTCATGAATTAGAATTGACTCATGATCATTATTAGGATTATCCGCATTCAATGCTTTTTCTGTACCTACCATCAAAATATTTGAATCAGGGTTACCCATTCCAACATATGGTTTTGAACTTTCGGCTGTAAGATTTGTGATGAGGTCAATAAAAGAAAGTTTATTAATTAAAGGCATAATAAATTGTTTTTAAAAAGGGCAACTTTAGCTGCATTCAGTATTAATACTTTTATTTACTCAAACCCAGATTTAATCTACTTAAATTCAGGTTGAAAATCAGGACAATATTACAACTAATTTTTCAATTTATGCTTAAAGAATCAGATCTTTTTTAAAATTTAATACTCTGATCATTAGCACATTACTAAATTCATACGATTAACTTATTCAAATTTATAGATACAGGTGTGCAACTTAGCAGGTTGTTTCTTGCACTTGTTAACACTTTCCTAACCAATTTCACAGTTAGACCATTTATGTGCAGCTTCATATCACAACTTCAAAACAGAAAGTACGAAAAACTACAAATACCGCTAAGAAAAACGTTTCAATCTGTTGGTATATCCTTAAAAATGGGATTTGAATAATCAGAGAAGCTTTTGTAAGTCTATAGCTGCTCTTGTAGCAGTATTATGCCACAGAAAAACAATCCCAAATATTTGACCAATACAAGGGAATATCTACTTTTGATACAATATTTACCTTGAATCTAAGTTAGTATTTCACATGAAAAGTTACGAAACTAAGAATTCGTTTTAAAAAGCCAAATGAAACAATTTGACATGAAAAGAAGAGTCACTATTTTATTTTTTGGGTGTCTGTTTTTATTAGTGAGCGGGTGTAAGAAAAAAAATGACACCTTCAAGCCTGCTGCTGAGTTCACCGGCAGTCCTATAGGCGGCATAGCACCGCTTACGGTAAGCTTCAGCGACCAAAGTTCTAATAATCCTACCACCTGGAACTGGGTTTTTGGCGATGGTACTACAAGTAACGAACAAAACCCTTCAAAAACATATACGGAAGCCGGCATATACACTGTGGAGATGACAGCTAAAAACAGTGGTGGTCAGGATACTCAGGTAAAAACCGATTATATAGTAGTAGTCGAAGGTGACAGCTTTACCGATGATAGAGATGGGACAGTTTATAAATATGTAACCATAGGTGAACAGGTCTGGATGGCCGAAAACCTGAAATACCTGCCCGAAGTGGTTGGCCCTGGTACAAACTCAATTACTGACCCGCATTACTATATTTATTATTACGATGGCACTGATGTAGCAGCAGTTAAAACCACAGAATACTATTCAACCTATGGTGTGCTTTACAACTGGCCTGCTGCTATAGAAGCCTGTCCGGCAGGCTGGCATCTGCCTGATGATGAGGAATGGACAGCGCTAACCAACTTCTTAAATGAAGAAGCAAATGCAGCTGGAAAACTTAAAGAAGCCGATACAGCCCATTGGCAAGCACCAAATACCGGAGCTACCAATGAAACAGGCTTTACAGCCCTACCGGGCGGATATTACGACAATCAGGGGAACTTCTTTTACAATATTGGAAAAACCGGATATTGGTGGACTACCGATGAGTACACAACCCACTTTGGACGACACCGATTCATGACATATAATGAAAGCTACGTAAACCGAAGCTTCACCAATAAAGGTCACGGGTTTTCGGTTCGTTGCGTAAGAGATTAAGACTATTTGAAACATAAGGGTTTTCTATCTGTTTTTCTGAAAAAAACAAATTCCCATACACAGCTGTAACTCATGAATTATATGAGGCTACTTTTGGAATTAAGATCTGATTTAAATCTCACAGACTTTAAAAGTTTTTAGCTAAGTGTATATTATTGCAATACAACGCAAAATGCAATAGAGCAAATTGAAGGGGTAAATTAAAACCTGTTCATTCAAAGTATTTAATTTATAAATTATGCGTATATTAATTGTGTGCTGAAAAAACTTCTTCTGACTGTTTTAAGTACAATAAAAATCATTATTTTTGTAGCAGAAGCTTAAGTTAAATTCTTCATATGAAACACACAAGAAGAAAAAATTATGATGAAAAAACAATAAAAATATTCCGACATGAAAAAAATATTTCACACATCTATTCCTTTCTTATTTCTTGGACTTTTGGTTTTATTATTCAATAGCTGTGGAAAGGAAAACAATATTGACAAGCCCACTGCTGATTTTATAGGCAATCCAACAAATGGAATAGCACCGCTTACGGTAAAATTCAACGACCAAAGTTCCAATAACCCTACTAGCTGGTATTGGGACTTTGGCGATGGTACTACAAGTAACGAACAAAATCCTTCAAAAACATATACGGATGCAGGTACCTATACCATAACTCTAACAGCTATAAACAGTGGCGGTGAAGATACGCAAATAAAAACAGACTATATTATCGTTACTCCTTTAGTTAATCCGCCCATAACCGACTTTATTGGAAGTCCGACAAATGGTCAGGCCCCACTTATAGTAAGCTTTACCGATCAAAGTTCCAATAACCCTACTAGCTGGTATTGGGACTTTGGTGATGGCACTACAAGTAGTGAACAGAATCCTTCAAAAACATATACAGATACGGGCTCCTTTACAGTGAAGCTGACTGCCATAAACAGTGGTGGTGAAGATACTCAAACAAAAGCCGATTATATAGTGGTAACCGATGACGGCACCTTTACAGATGATAGGGATGGGACAGTTTATAAGTATGTAACCATAGGTGAGCAAGTTTGGATGGCCGAGAACCTGAAATACCTGCCCAATGTAGTAGGCCCCGTAATATCTTCCTATTCAGTTCCATATTATTACGTATATGATTATCATGGCAACAATGTGGCCAATGCTAAAGCCACAGAGAATTACCAAACCTATGGTGTACTTTACAACTGGCCTGCTGCTATGGTAGCTTGCCCGACGGGTTGGCATCTGCCTGCCGATGAGGAATGGAGCCTGCTAACAGACTACCTTGGAGGTGAAGGTGTTGCCGGAGGTAAACTCAAAGAGACAGGCACCATCCATTGGTACACACCTAACTCTGGAGCAACAAACGAAACCGGCTTCACTGCCCTCCCAGGTGGATATCGTAGCTATAGTAGTAAATTCAGCTATATGATAAGCAACGGTTGCTGGTGGAGTGCCAGCGAAGAAAATACCACCAACGCATGGAACCGTTTTATATACTATTATAGCAGTGTAGTCGAGCCAAATAACGACCATAAAAGTCTCGGATTATCTGTACGTTGCGTAAGAGATTAAGACTATGAAGGCAGAGTTTGTCGAAGACTGACGATTTGATAATTTGAGGCATAGGACTACGCTAATCAAATTTTTCTCTATCAATTGATCTTTTCACAAGGTATATTGTGAAAACCCTATTATGTCGCCATGTTTTTTTATTGATTTATTCAGTACCTTTTCAACCTTTTTCGGTTTTATCTGTTCATAGATTGAATTTTATATATTTTAGCAGCTTAGTTTAATACCAATAAACAAATCGTATGCAGTATCCCAAAAAAGTTACCATAGGCGATATTACCGTCAGGGACGGATTTCAACATGAGGAAAAGTTTATACCTACTGCGGCTAAGTTATGGTTAGCAGAAGAGCTTTTGCTATGTGGCTTCAAACATATTGAAGTGACTAATTTTGGTAATCCCAAAGGTATGCCTCAGTTCTCCGATGCCGATGAACTGTTCAAGGCTATACGCTCCAGTAAAAAGGTCGCACATCTGCTGCCCGAAGCCAAGTTAACTGCCATTACCATACGGGAAAGAGCTATTGAACGGGCTATAAAAGCACGAAAAGAAGGATACGGACCTGATAGAATATTATTGATGGTAAGCACAAGTGAGTCGCATCAGTTTAAAAATTCCGGCCTGACTATTGACGATTATTTTCGTATGGCCGAAAAATATATTCCCAAAGCATTAGATGCAGGTATGAAGGTTAATGGCACGGTAAGTACTATCTGGGGCTGCCCTATTGAAGGCCCTACCGAATTGAGTAAAGCAGTAGAGTTTACAAAAAGATGGCTGACCATAGGTGCTACCGATGTAGAACATGCCGACCACGACGGCTCTGCCTCACCCGACCGGATTTATAAATACTTTTCCATGCTGTTGGATGCCGTTCAAGACCCATCCAAACATATTGTACACCTGCATACTACCCGTGGATGGGGATTAGCTAATGTGTTGGCAGCCTTGCAAGCCGGTATGACAAACTATGAATCTACTATGGGTGGTATAGGCGGACAGCCGGCTAATTTTGTGGATGGAGTACCCGTCTCCGGAACCGGAACCTATTATTACAAAGAAGCTACTGCTGTAGGATTAGTATCCACCGAAGATATGGTAGTGATGATGGACGAGATGGGAATAGAAACCAATTTAGATATCGATAAAGTACTTGAGACTGGCAAAATGGTTGAACGCATTGTAGGACGTAAGCTCCGTTCCGAAAGCATCCATCAGGGGAGAATCCCAAAGAGCATGTCGGGCAGAGCCTGAAAACTATCAGTTGAATAGTAGAACACACAGCTTTGAAATAAGATTTGGCAGATCTGTATCAGAGCACCATGAAATAATGTACTTTTGCAGCATTATTATCAGATGGTTAAAACAAAACTCATAGCCTCATGTCAAAAATAATGGACCCCATCGGTCGTCTGATGGGTTTACGCTATAAGTCGCACCCCTGGCATGGAGTCGAGATAGGCAGCAATGCTCCCGAAGTAGTTACCTGTTATATCGAAATGGTACCTACAGATACAGTCAAGTATGAGGTGGACAAGGTAACAGGTTATCTCAGGCTCGACCGGCCGCAGAAATACTCCAATGTAGTACCAGCATTATACGGGTTTATCCCTCAAACATTTTGTGCCGACCGCGTAGCTGCCTATTGCAGCGAAAAAACAGGACGCCCCGAGATCAAAGGCGATCGCGACCCACTAGATATTTGTGTGCTCACCGAAAAAGATATCACACATGGCGATATTTTGGTCCTCGCACGACCTATAGGCGGATTTCGAATGATAGACGGCAACGAATCGGATGATAAAATTGTAGCTGTATTGGATAACGATGCAGTGTATGGAGGATATAAAAATATAGGCGACTGCCCACCATTGGTAGTTGACCGACTGAAACATTATTTTTTAACCTATAAAGACCTGCCCGGCAAAGAAAGCAAAGTTGAGATAACACATGTGTTTGATATAGACGAAGCACATGAGATCATCCGTAGGTCTATGGACGACTATCACCATAAATTTGATAATTTGGACACCTTCCTGTCCGAAGTCTGATTCAGATTTCTATAGAGACAGAAAAAATCTCCCTCTGACCCACATCCATTGAAAACAGAAAATCATAGGGTGTTTAAATTATTTTGAGCTTCTTTAAAACATTTTACGGTTTCCTGAGCGTTATTTTGTAAGAAAAAAGTTATGAAACTTTTTATTATCGCTTTGATGTTATGTGTAACGATCCTACCGGCAACCAATGCTCAGCAAAATACTGACGGTTCACCTTCCGAAAAGTTTAAAGTGACGAAAAGATTTGATGACAAGGGAAATATGATCGGTTATGACTCACTGTATATACGTCAGTTTTCTATGGATACAACCATTCGCTTGGGAGTCGCATGGGATTCTTTGTTTTCCTTCCCCGGCATCGACCGGTTCATGCGCAACATATGGAATGATAGCGTGTTAGCCTCACACATCCGAGCTTATCAGCCTTTTTCGTTCAGCTTTAAGTTTGCCCCTTTCGATGAGGAATCATACGGGAATGATCGAAAACCAGGTCAAGAGGATTCATTGTTTCGTTTCGACTTCCCCTACCGCTTCGATTCATTGTTTTTTAATTTCAGACTTGATACGGCTGATGAGCTGTTGAAAAACTCTGAACTCGATCTGTTTGAAGACTTTGAAAAACATCTGAACGAGAGCATATCAGGTTTCAGAGGCAAGTTTTTTTATCCCCCTGATTTTCAATACAGCGAGCATCAAAAAGAATGGGATGAACTGATGCAAACACATCAAAAAGAAATTGACAAGCTATACAAAAAATGGGAAGAAATTAAATCCGACACCTACTGATATCCTATGAAACAGTTGATGATACGTGAGAATAATCCAATCGGATACATTTAAAAAAACCCGTTGAGTTGCTTCAACGGGTTTTTTTAAATGGCTTTCATCACTTATTCCGAATGAGCGATCAGATTCACCTCAAACACTATCAAATCTTTGATAAGATTATTTTGAAGCATATCTTTAATACTCTGGTCTGTTTTTGTTCCACCCCATATAACTCCCCACTCATTACGGTTAATTTCAAATCTGGCTGCTGCTTCCAATATATTCTCGGCCATAGTTACCATAGCCGGGAATGTGATCCCGTTGGTGATGTCTTTAATAGTCAGATTTCCTTTGATGATATGGGTAGCATCGCTATCCTCGTCAGCCTGTTGCACATCGGTGATTTCTAATCGGGCGACCGGATAATCTTCCACCTGAAAGAAATCGGCACTTTTGAGATGACCTTCTAACTTATATTTTCCGGTTTCTTCGGTCAGGTCGTGATCTTCTATGCTACTCATATCAATCACAAAATTAGCTGCTTCCAGCTCCCCGTCTTTGATATGAAAGTTGCCTTCACTAAGTTTGACTATCCCATGGTGTACGGTCTGGGTTATTTTTGCCCCTTCCCAATTGATCACACTATTCTCAAGATCTACTACATACATCTGAGATTCAACAGAAGCCTGCTTTACATCACCGGCCTCTTCAGAGGTTTTGGGGGCACCCCCACATGCCGTTAGAAACACGGCTAAAGCTAAAAAATAAACGGATTTTTTCACGGAAATAAACATTTAATTAGTACTGATTTATTTATTGTTATTTATTTGCAGATCATTTGTTTAAATCGAATCGGATACTATCTACCCGCAACACAAAACAAATTCGTTTTAATTTTGTTCACAAAGTCAGAAAATCTGATGTGTCAATAAACTTTTACCCACACAAAAAAATTATTTTGGCCGGTATTTATATTCATATCCCTTTTTGCAGACAAAAATGTCATTATTGCAATTTCTATTCATTGGCTTCACTCAAATACGCTGATTCTTTTATTGATGCTCTACTACAGGAGATCGCACTCAGGAAGGCTTATCTTTCTGATGAAGAAATTCATACGATATATTTAGGTGGTGGCACGCCTTCATTATTGTCGGCCGACAGCTTGAATCGGATTGCAGACGTCATTCATGCGCATTATTTGGTTCATCCCGACGCAGAAATCACCTTAGAGGCCAATCCTGATGATATTTCAAAAGACTATCTGCATCAGTTACGCCACACTTTTATCAATCGTCTCAGCATCGGTATTCAAAGCTTCTTTGACGAGGACTTAGTATATCTTCATAGAGTACATACGTCTTCGCAGGCACATCAGGCTATACAGCTTGCTAAGGAGGCAGGATTCGACAAGCTGACTATTGACCTGATTTATGGGATACCTGGCCTGACAGACGAAAAATGGGAAGCCAATATCGCTGCCTTCTTAGATATGGATATTCATCATCTGTCAGCATATGCACTAACGGTAGAGCCTCATACCGCATTAGCCCATCTGATTAGTAAAGGAACGATGCAAGCAGTGGACGAGCAGCAGTCGGCCAATCAGTTTGAGCTGCTGATGCAACGCATGGAAGCAGCCGGTTTCATTCATTATGAAATATCAAACTTTGCCAGACCCGGACATTACTCCCGACATAACAGCCTCTACTGGACTGCCGGAAATTATCTTGGATTAGGCCCTTCCGCACATTCCTTTAACGGATATTCGCGACAATGGAATGTGTCGAATCTGAAACAATACATCGAACAAATCGGACAAGTAGAATCCATCACAGAAAAAGAAATACTCACCATCGAACAACGATATGACGAATATGTGATGACATCGCTGCGAACAAGCTGGGGATGCGATTTAGAACATATACAAAATGCGTTTGGAACCACATATAGCGACTATTGCAACAAACAAGCCGAGAAATACATCCAAAGCGGACATCTGACAAAGCTCCAAAATCGTTATTTCCTTACCTTCAAAGGAAAATTATTTGCCGATGGCATCGCATCCGAACTTTTTATGGTATAACCATATAAACAGCGTATAAAACAGGTTTTTAAATTCTGTTTGTTATTTTACTAACAACTTCTTTTTGCCGTTAGTCGGAATAGTCTTACTTTTGTGTGTTAAACCCTAAAACCTTAAGAACATGAGACTAAAGAACTTGATACTTATATTCATCACCTTATTTACAATTATGTCGGCCTGTAATTCACCCCAGCCCTCCCAATCCCAGTCAAACGATGCTCAGGATGCCCTGCTGAATAAATATGTTCAAGTGCCTTTGACAAGTGATATATCACACCTTGGCGATAATGAGAAGGAAATGTTGAAATTGCTGTTTCAGGCAGCTTCTATTATGGATGATATCTTTTGGACTCAAAATTTCGGTCCTAAAGAAGAGTTTCTGTCAGCTATTGACAACCCAGTCCTAAGAAGCTTTGCAGCTATCAATTATGGCCCCTGGGATCAGTTGGACAACCGCAGCCTCTTCATAAAAGGATATGAAGCAAAGCCGGCAGGAGCACAGTTTTATCCTGCCGATATGACCAAAGAAGAGTTTGATGCTTTTGACAACCCCGATAAAACGAATCAATACACCCTGATACAACGTGACGAGGATGGCAAACTGAAAACAGTATGGTATCATGAAGCATATGCCGATCAGATTCAACAAGCAGCCGATTTGTTGGAACAGGCTTCCAAGTTAGCCGGAGATATGGAATTTGCCAATTATCTAAAACTACGTGCCAAAGCCTTACTGATTGATGACTATTTGGAGAGCGACTTAGCCTGGATGGATGTCAGGAATAATACCATAGATATGGTCATTGGTCCTATAGAAAATTATGTAGACGGTTTGTTTGGCTATAAATCAGCACATGAGGCATTTATCCTTATCAAGGATATTGCCTGGAGCGAACGTTTGTCGCGTTATGCACAGTTTTTACCTGAGCTACAAACTCAACTTCCGGTAGAAGAGGTCTATAAACGCGAAGTACCCGGCTCGGATGCCGACCTGAATGCGTATGATGCAGTCTATTATGCCGGTGACTGCAATATGGCCAGCAAGACAATTGCAATCAACCTGCCTAATGACGAACGGGTACATCTGCAAAAAGGAACCCGCAAGCTGCAACTGAAAAATACCATGAGAGCCAAGTTCGACCATATACTCATCCCTATAGCCGATGAGCTGATTGCTGCAGAGCAGCGTAATCATATCACCTTCGATGCCTTTTTCAGCAATACAATGTTTCACGAAGTAGCTCATGGAATGGGTATCAAAAATACTATAGACGGCACATCAACGGTACGTAAAGCACTGAAGGAGCAATATTCCCCTCTTGAAGAAGCAAAAGCAGATATATTGGGATTGTACTTAGTCACTAAACTGCATGAAATGGGTGAGTTTCAAGATACTGAACTGATGGATAACTATGTCACTTTCATGGCTGGAATATTTCGCTCGGTACGCTTTGGTGCCGCAAGTGCACACGGAAAAGCTAATATGATCACGTTCAACTTCTTCCTGGAAGAAGGAGCATTCTCCCGAAACGAGGAAGGACGATATGCCATTGACTTAGAAAAGATGATGGAAGCCAGCCGCAAGCTAGCCGGGAAAATACTCACTGCACAAGGAAACGGAGATTATGAGTTTGTCAGGAATTGGATAGAAGAGGACGGAGTTATTAAACCGCAGTTACAGGCCGATATCAATCATATTGCTGCTATAGGTGTGCCGGTAGATATCTATTTTGATATGGGACCCCATATGTTAGGCCTTGAGTAATACGCTGTTTCAGACCAAGATCAGCAAACCGATAATTTGACTAATAGTTTAATCATAGAATAACTAAATACGTATTTTCATGAAAAGGATTCTTTTTATTTTTCCCTTATTTCTACTTTTTGCTTCTGTAAATGTGCAGGCAGATGAGGGTATGTGGTTGCCAATGTTTGTCGAGCGTCTCAACTATACTGATATGCAAAAGGCCGGATTGAAACTGACAGCCGAAGAGATATACAGCATCAACCAATCTAGTCTGAAAGATGCCATAGTAGGCCTGTCGAATGGCCCTACACCTATCGGCTACTTTTGTACTGCCGAAGTGGTATCCGATAAAGGATTGCTCTTTACCAATCACCATTGTGCCTATGATGTGATCCAAAAGCATAGCTCGGTAGAGCACGACTACCTCACTGATGGATTCTGGGCTAAAGATTATTCAGAAGAGCTTCCCAACGAGGGACTGACAGCCTCTTTCCTGATAAAAATGGAAGATGTAACCGACAGTGTGTTATCCGTTGTAACACCTGATATGACAGCCGAAGAACGAGCTGCTGCCATACGAAAAAAGAATTCGGAACTCAGAAAGACTTTTAATCCTGATGACAAATACCACGTTGTAGTCAAGAGCTTTTTTGAAGGTAATGAGTACTATCTTTTCATGTATGAGGTTTTTCGTGATGTGCGTCTGGTAGGCACACCTCCTTCGGCAGTAGGTAAGTTTGGCGGCGATACCGACAACTGGATGTGGCCCCGTCATACGGGCGATTTCGCAGTGCTACGCGTGTATAGCGCACCAGATGGAAGCCCGGCCGACTATGACAAAGACAATATACCGCTCAAACCACGCCATCATCTGCCTATCAGCTTGGATGGTGTACAAAAAGATGATTTTGCAATGATATGGGGATTCCCCGGAAGCACCGACCGATACCTGACCTCATATGGAGTAGAATTTAACATGGAGACACAGTTCCCAGTGATCATCGACTTGTTTGGAAAAAAATTGGATGTGTGGAAAAGCTTTATGGATACCGATCCGAAAGTCAATATACAATATGCCTCTAAACATGCCATGATAGCCAATACATGGAAATATCTTATCGGTCAGACACGCGGCCTGAAACGATTAGATGTATCAGCCAAGAAAGAAAAAGCAGAGCAGGAGTTCATCAAATGGATTGAAGCCGATGCCACTCGTTTAGAACAATATGGACAGGTGCTGCCAACATTAAAAGATTCCTATGCCGCCATGCAAGCCAATCTGTCGCCATTTTTATATAATAACCTAGCCGGACTTGGCGGAGCCGAAATACTTGGATATGCTTTAGAGTTCAACAATTTGAAAGAACTACTCAAGCCTGTACCAAAAAGCGAACTCCCTAAGGACAAAGATATGGCAGCCAAGATGCTGGCTGATAGAGAAGAACAGCTTCAAAAAGCCATAGAAGACTTGCGCAAAGATATCAGCACACATTTTAAAGACTATTACGCTCCGGCTGATCAGAAAGTGCTTCAAGCTATGCTGGTAGAATATTATAATGAAGTGCCATTCAAAATGCAGGCAACCCATGTATATAAGATGTTCAACCAATACAAAGGAAGCTTTGAAAAGTATGCCGCCCACCTGTTTGAGAAAAGCATTTTTGCTTCTGAAGAACGCATAAACAACTTTTTAAACTATCCACAGCTCAAGGTTTTAGAAAAAGATCCTGCCATGATCTTAGCAGATGAGTTTATGGCAAAGATCATTGAAGCGTCGGGCAGCTATCGGATGGCGCAGGCTCCTATGGGTGAAGCCAAGAGACTTTATATCAAAGCACTCAGGGAAATGTATCCGGATAAAGTGTTTTATCCCGATGCCAACTCTACCATGCGCATGACCTACGGAAGTGTACAAGACTATTTCCCTGCCGATGGCATACATTACGATTTCTTCACTACTCAATATGGTATTTTAGAAAAAGAAGACCCTAATGATGATGAGTTTATCGTACCACCTTACTTGAAGTCGCTGATTGACAAACAAGATTTTGGCCCATATGGTGAAGACGGGACTCTGGCTATATGTTTTTTAAGTACCAATGATATCACCGGCGGCAATTCGGGTAGTCCGGTCATCAACGGAAAAGGTGAGCTGATAGGTCTGGCTTTCGACGGTAACTGGGAAGCAATGAGCGGTGATATCGCATTTGAGCCGGAACTGCAACGTACCATCAATGTAGATATCCGATATGTGCTGTTCATCATTGATAAATACGCAGGAGCTACCAACCTGATTGATGAGTTGACTATTCACAAGGCCGAGCCTCAACCTATACGAACTGAAGCATTGGATATGTAAGAATTTTTGTAGCTAAAGCTGCGGTTCATCCGCACTTTTTAATCCCCTTGTTCAGATAAGCTCGGCTAACTTACCGGAGGCCTTGACACGTGCTCCTTTAGGGGTCTGTTCAAGCGTACATGCCTCATGATACAGGTCATGTTCTAAAAACAGCACATAGTCATCGGCTAATGCCTCTCTAAAGAACCGTTCTTTATCTTTCAGGGTCTCAAGCGGGCGGGTATCGTACGCCATGATCCAGGGCATGGGAACATGTGCTGTTGATGGCAGCAGATCGGCCATAAACACAACTGTTCGCCCATGATAGTTGATATGCGGTATCAGCTGACCTGCCGTATGTCCTTCAAACAGCTTAAAAGTGATATTGGGAATATATTCCCCTTCTTTATCAATCAGGTTCAACTTACCGCTTTCTTTAATGGGTAAGATATTTTCTTTCAGGAAAGAAGCTTCTTCCCTGCGATTGGGATGGGTAGCCCATTCATACTGCTGACGGCTTGTCCAATAAGTCGCATTAGGAAACCCTAACTCAAAACCAGTCTTATCGGCATTCCAGTTCACACTTCCACCGCAATGGTCAAAGTGCATATGGGTCAGCACCATATCCGTAATATCTTCTGGTATATAGCCTGCTGCTGCAAGCGATTTCTCAAGGCTGTCATCGCCATTGAGATAATAATGTCGCAACCAGTTCTCATCCTGCTTAGAGCCTATACCATTATCAATGAGGATGCGTCTGTCGCCATCTACAACAAGAAGGCAACGCATAGCCCAATTGCATAAGTTGTTCTCATCGGCCGGATATACTTTCTGCCATAACACTTTAGGAACTACACCGAACATAGCTCCTCCATCCAGTTTAAAATTGCCGGTTTCTATGGGATATAATTTCATGGATAAAGTTTTATTGTCTTAAAAATTACTGTTGATTTTTCTTTTAGGATAACAAACCATATTAGTTTTTGTTTGCATGGTCTATCAATAGGTTACAGCCTCTGGCCTGGCTATGGTCGAAGCGGCCAAGAACCTCAAACTGCCCTGTATCATTCAGGCGGCCTAAGTCTTCTACTTCTATAAAGGCACAACTTTCGATATTTGCTAAATCAATAATATTAATGCCACCGCTTTTATTCTTGCTGTACAATGCAAACGGATCGTTGATCTCGCGTATCAATACGCGCATCCATGGAGGTGTGTCAAAGATACCATCTCCCTTTGAGTAGGCTTGTGAAAGCAGTTCGGTCATTCCATATTCGGAATGTATTTTATCCACCCCGAAGCCATTACTGAGTTCTTTATGTAACTCACTACGTATCATCTCTTTACGTCTGCCTTTCATACCACCCGTCTCCATAACTATAAGTTCTGGAAAATCTATGGGATACTGTTGCACTAAATCGATTAGCGCAAAGCTGACCCCTAACAACAAGCTAGGCTGTCCGTTGGCTTTCAGCTTTTTAAGTTTCCGGCTTAGCTTTTCATAATCGTACAGGTAGAATCCGCTATCGGCATAACGGGTCTGACGGATCAGACTATCGGCCATAAAAACTAAAGAGGATTGTTGCCGTTCGAGATAAGATGGCAGGAGTGCAAGCAGGCAATACTGCTTCGGGTCGCCGTAAAACAAACGGAATCCTTCGGTAAAGCTGCGTTCATAGAGCGCTAGATCGGTGATATTATGATAACTGGTAGCCTGTCCGCTGGTACCCGAGCTGCTGAAAACAGCTTCAACAGGGCGGGCTGTGCTGCCGATCCTATGGCTGCGAAAAAAAGATACCGGCAAAAATGGAATGGAAAAAAGGTCGGTAACCTTATCGGGCGTTCGATGAATAAGATCGCAATACTCACGATATACCGCATTAGCAGCATATTGAAACCTGAATATTTCCAAAGCTAAAGATTCAAAATCCGAATCGGTTTGTATATCGAATATTCTGTGTTTAAAAAATTCAGCTTTTTCCATGCCGTGCGGTAAGAAGGATTTTATATAATTTTACAGTGTTAATGGACGTGTCGGTTTGATGCTATGATGACAAAAGTACGATTGTTTCTTTTTATGTCAGTTCTGACAGTTATTCTTTTTGCGGGCAGCTGTCGTAAGTTTGAAGAATATCCATTTGAACCTGAAATCGCTTTTCAGGATTTTGGTGTCTTCATAGATAGTGTCAGCGGCGAGCCATACGGGGTATTAGCAGTATCCTATATGGATGGCGATGGTGACATAGGGCTGGAACAACACGACACTCTCCCTCCTTATCAACCGGGAGGAGAGTTTTACTATAATCTGATAGTGCTGTTGTTTGAGCAGCAATATGGTGAGATGATCGAAAGCCAGGCCGATTTCAGTGCCCGTATCCCTCCTCTGATACCCAAAGATGAGACAAGAAGCATCAAAGGGGTTATTGAACAAATCATACCACTACACGATCCCAACTCTACTTTTGATACCATACAGTTTCAGGTGCAACTGATTGACAGGGCACTTAATAAAAGCAATATCCTGCTCACACCCTTAATCATCAGGCCGGATATAGAGCCTTAACATCAGAAACACAAAAAGACATTATCTTTTTACTCGTGATTGTGTAGTAAGCTGTGGTGAGAAAACCTGATAGGATACCAAAATAGCTTTTTCCCCTTCTACAGCTTTATCAAAGCTAAGGTTTATCTGCTTTTTTTCATTTGTTCCTGTTCAATTTGTTCTAACACTTCATTAGCTCTATCAAGAGCACAATGTATGTCGGCACATATATTTCGTTTACCTACTATAGCTACTATTCCATTTTTTGACAGGCTGTTCAACAAGGTAGGATTAGCACCTGACAATATCGTTTTAATCTTTTTCGATTGTGCTCTTCGCAGGAACAGCCTAAGGTTATTAATACCGGTTGCATCAATAAATGGCACGCGCCACAGTCGTATAATACGTACCAAAGGTTTCTCCGACAGTTGTGTTTCTGCGTCTTCAAACTTATTAGCTACTCCAAAAAAGAACGGGCCATTTACCTCAAACACTTCTACACCTTTGGGTATATCCAACGAAGTGGCTGTTTCTAAGAGTTCGTCTGTCTCGCTTTCCACTTCCAAGCGGAGCACTTCTACTCCTGTGGTATCAATCAGTCGTTTCACAAACAAGAGCACAGCCAGCAACAGTCCGAATTGTATGGCGACTGTCAGGTCAATCAAAACGGTCAGCAAAAAAGTGGTTAACAACACAGCAATATCTGCTTTATTACCTCTCATCAATGCAGTGAAGGCTCTCCATTCACTCATATTGTATGCTACCATGACAAGGATACCGGCCAGAGTAGCCATTGGTATCAATCGGGCATACTGTCCAAAAAAGAGCATGATCAATAACAAAGTAAATGCATGAATGATGCCGGCCAAAGGTGTGCGGCCACCGTTCCTGATATTGGTCATAGTACGGGCAATAGCGCCAGTAGCCGGTATCCCTCCAAAAAGTGGAGTAATGAGATTGGCAACACCTTGTGCGATCAGCTCGGTGTTGGAACGATGCTTGCCACCTATTGCACCATCAGCTACCATAGCTGATAACAAAGACTCAATAGCACCCAGCATTGCAATAGTAAAAGCAGGTGCAATCAGCTTGCGCAAATGGGCAAAACTGACTGAAGGAAATGAAGGAGCCGGAATAGAACCACTTATAGCACCAAACTGACTGCCAATAGTCTCAGTAGGAAATTGAAATAAGGTAGCAACTATGGTAGTCAATATCAATGCGATCAAAGTGCCGGGAATACGGCGATTAAATCTAGGCCAAAAAACTATGGTTATTACCGTAAATAATGCGATACCAATAGCATACCAGTTAATAGTGCTGAAGTTAATAATATAAAAATGCCATTTATCAATAAAGTCGGCTGGAACAGCTTCGGCTATGCTCATTCCAAAGAAATCTTTTATTTGGCTTGAGAAAATGACTACTGCTATACCGCTTGTGAATCCAACTACTACCGGATATGGCATAAATTTGATGATAGTACCTAACCTCAGCACTCCCATAATGATCAGCATCGCACCGGCCATAAGTGTAGCTGTAAGTAGTCCATCCACTCCAAACTGCTGAACAATGCCATATACTATCACTATGAAAGCTCCTGTTGGCCCGCCTATCTGGACTAATGAACCGCCAAGCAGTGAAATCAGAAAACCGGCTATCACAGCTGTGATCAATCCCTGCGAAGGTGAGACACCCGAAGCAATACCAAAGGCAATGGCAAGCGGCAAAGCAACAATACCAACTATCAGTCCGGCTGTCAGATCACTGAAAAACAGCTTGCTGTTGTATTGCTTTAAGGTGGTTAGTATCTTAGGATGAAAAACATCAAGAAGCTTTTCTTTGAAGGGTATAAAATTTGTCACAGCAGTTTTAATTTTTTGCAAAGCTACAAAAGCTTTAGTGTTGTTTCCAAAGCTATCGCCCAACATAGTGTTATATGCTGATCAAAGCCAGTAGCTTTTGATGATCTGATCTTTCAGTAGGGAGTTCTCCATCTGCTTTGGCTGAAACAATTAATAGTACTTTTGCATGATATTATTCGATAACAGGCCATAATGAAGCATAAGTTTTTCTTGTATCAGCCGCTGCTATTAGCTGTGGTCTTGGCAGCCGGATTGTATTTCGGTTATAGAATAGCAAACGGCAACAGACTCTCGGAGCGATCGGTTTTTTATCTGCCCGTTCATAAAGGGAGTAAGATAGACAATATACTCAGTTATATAGAGCAGGATTATGTAGATACGATTACACGTTCCATGTTGGAGGATCACGCTATTAAAGGTATGTTGGAAAAGTTAGACCCTCACAGCCAATATATTTCTCCCGAAGAGTTTGATGAAATGAATGACCCTCTGTTAGGTAGTTTTGAGGGTATAGGCGTTTCTTTTCGTATAGAAAAAGACACTATCACCGTCATCAATCCTGTTAAAGGAGGTCCATCCGAGCGGGTTGGTGTCATGTCGGGCGACCGAATTGTGATGATAGACGACAGCTTGGTAGCCGGAATACATATTACCAACAGGGATGCTATGCGCAGGCTCAAAGGCAAGAAAGGAACAAAAGTAAAAGTTGGGGTGTTCAGAAGAGGTGTGGAAGGGTTTACCGAGCTGACTATCACCCGCGACATCATCCCCACTTTCAGCCTGGATGTAGCCTATATGATCAATAAAACCATAGGGTACATCCGATTGAACAAGTTTTCTGCCACCACTCATCAGGAGTTTATTGATGCTGCAAGCCGGTTGAAAAATTTAGGTATGAGCAAACTTATACTCGATTTACGAGGCAATGCCGGCGGATATCTCAAAGCTGCTACTGATCTGGCTGATGAGTTTCTGCCCGAAGGCACACTCATCGTTTATACGCAAGGAAAAAACCGATCTAAGACTTATAGCTATGCCAGCCGTAAAGGCATGTTTGAACATGAAGACCTGGTAGTGCTTATAGATGAAGGCTCGGCCAGTGCCAGCGAGATAGTGGCGGGTGCTCTACAGGATAACGACCGCGGAACAGTCATCGGCAGACGGTCGTTTGGAAAAGGATTGGTACAGGAACAGGTAGCACTGCCCGATGGATCAGCTATACGACTGACGGTAGCCCGCTATTATACGCCTACCGGACGCTCAATACAAAGACCGTACGACGAAAATTTCAAAGAATACCATCACGAACCCATTGAAAGATTCATCAATGGCGAGCTGAGCCATTCCGACAGCATACATCTGACAGATACAGTAAAGTATATCACCTCAAAAGGCAAAATCGTGTATGGAGGAGGAGGCATCATGCCCGATATATTTGTGCCTATAACCACAGATAGTACGAAATATTTCTTCAACCGTTTAGCAAACAGCGGCCTGATCTTTCAGGTTGCGTTTGATTACGCTGACACACACCGGCAACAGCTTCAAGGCTATGGATCAGCTGAGAAGTTTATTCGCAACTTCAAGGTTAATAATGAGTTGTTAAACGACCTTTTAGCGTTTGCCGCTGAAAAAGGGATCAGACCTAAGCCTGACGAATGGAACGGAAGCAGGGAAGCCACCCGCATACTTTTAAAAGCTTATATAGGCCGAAATGTGTTTGATGATGATGCATTTTACCCTGTTTATCAAGATATTGATGATACTTTATTAGAAGCTATTCACTATTTGTATAATTCTTGAGGATGGATACTACAGTAATTTTTATGATTACACTGTCGATGGTGCTTCGGCTGCTCACCTTTGCAGTAGTCATCAACTATTACAAAGTATCGCGCTTGCGTACAGCCTGGCTGTTGATTGCCGCAGCTATGGTGCTGCTTTCACTTGAAAACTTGTTTCAGTTGTTAGCATTGAGAGGTATCTCACAGCTTGCTTCTGGGAGTGTAGTACCACATGCTGCCGGATTAACAGTATCGGTACTCATGCTCACAGGTACCGTACTGATCAACACTATACTCAAACGACTTGATACAGTAGAACGGACAAAAAAAAGTGTTGAAAAAAACTTTCAGATGCTGTTCGACACAACCTCCGACCAGATCCTGCTGTTAGACACCAACGGTAAGATAGTAGAAGCTAATCATGCAGTATGTCAACGACTTGAACTAAGCCGCAACCAGTTGTTAAGCCTGCATTTTGCCGATCTCAAATCAGGCCCGCATGTAGAAGGGGTATTAGACCATATCAACAGAATACAAAACGGAAGCTATTATATTTTTGAAACAGAGCTTCGGTCAAAAACAGGACAACGGTTTCCGGTAGAAATAAACTGTAGCCTGATAGATATAGAAGCCAAGCCATATATTGCCTGCGTAGCCCGAACTATAGCCGAGCGCAAAGAACTTGATAAAAAAGTACGAATCGCCATTATAGAAACAGAAGAAACAGAAAGACGACGATTTGCAAAAGAAATTCACGACGGCCTAGGCCCATTGCTGTCAACTATTAAACTTTATGTGAACGAATTAGATGGAGCTAAAAACACTCACGAAAAAGAAGAATCAATCCTCTTTATCAATAAGTTAGTGGATGAAGCCGTTGACTCTGCCCGTAATATTGCCAACAACATCACCCCACAATTGCTTACCGATTACGGACTAACAAAAGCCATAGTTCATTTTACTGACGCAATTAATGCCACCAATCTGCTACAAATCAAAGTACGCTGTTCAAATATTGACCGGCAAATAGGCCCAACACTCGAACTGATCTTTTATCGCATCATCACCGAACTGATCAATAACACGATCAAACATGCCAATGCCAATATTATTACGATCGACTTCAGATTATCCGACCATAAACTGGTGTTAGACTACAGGGACGACGGCATAGGATTCGATTTGCAACAAGCTATTGAAAAAGGTGATAATCATATGGGAGTAAAGAATATTATCAGCAGGGTGAGATCAATGAATGGCACCTTTAATTTTCAAAACACCAACCCGGGGATTCATATTTATATAGCTGTAGATACCCTTGCCAGGAAAACCTGACCACAGGCTATGTATCCTATAAATTGACTAACAGCTTTTCGATGATCTGAGGATACCATTCATGTTCCAAAGCGTGTATACGAGTAGCTAATTGCTCCGGCGTCTGATCGGGAGAAAGTGGAATAGACTGTTGAAAAATATGCTTGCCTTCATCATACTGCTCATTTACATAATGGATAGTGATACCCGAAACTTTTTCTTTATTACGGATGACAGCACTATGTATCTGCATACCGTACATTCCTTTACCCCCATATGCAGGGAGTAATGCAGGATGAATATTGATAATGCGATTTGGAAAATAATGAATCAAATGCTTCGGAATGAGCCACATGAAGCCGGCTAAAACGATCAGATCGATATGGGCTTGCTTGAGTTCAATACTGAGCCTGTTAGATTCGTACAAATAATTTCTGTCTATTATCCTAACGGGAATCCCAAGCCGATTTGCACGCTCTATCACACCAGCCGAAGGCTTGTTACAAACCACACTATGAACCTCAGCAAATTGGGTAGCAGAAAAATAATGGTGAATACACTCCATATTACTACCATTGCCCGAGGCAAATACTACGATCCGTTTTTTCAACATACCGCAAAAATACAATTAACAAGCAGAGATCACACACTCGTAACCCAACTCAAAACCTACCTATACCAACTTTAACACAATAAACTTAGAATCAGTACTATAAATACTTATATGCTGCATTGGCAGACGACTAAGTGATGCGTACAAGTATCCATTACCAACCTATAGCTTTATGCGTAGCCGATAAGTTTTATAGAAATATCAGTCCGATTTCAGGCCATCAAATTGAAATTCCTGAATAAGTTTATAAACAGGACCATTCTTTTGTAAAATACTCTCATACAGTCTGAACGAATGTATTGCCTGTCGGATATAAACCTGTTGCGGAATTTGTCGAATAATCCGTTGAAAATAGTGCTTGTCGGCCAATTGCTTGATACGAGCCAATGTGAGATGTGGAACGAAATTCTGTCGATCGGCCGGATAACCTATTTGATCAAACCCATTGATCATATCTTTCGCTAAGCTGATCAGTAAGTCGGGGGCCTTGCTGCTACCCAACCATATCACCTTAGGATTGTATTGGCTTCCAAACAAACCAGTTCTATCGAACTCTAATTCAAAACCGCTATGCTTTAAACTGATATTCTGCAAAAACTGTATGATCTCAGGTATTTTATCTGAAGGTGTCGCACCAATAAATTTCAATGTAAGATGCATATTCTCGGGTTTTACCCAGTTGATCCTTTCATGCCTGAGCTGATGTGCCAGCGAGCTTAAAAGTCGTACTAAGGAATCGCCTGCATCTATATGTATGGCTACAAACAAGCGTTGTGTATGCATATCTGATGTAGTAAAAAACCCACCTTACTAATCTACAGCAAGACAGGTTTTTGATGTGGAGCATAACGGAATCGAACCGTTGACCTTTTGACTGCCAGTCAAACGCTCTAGCCAACTGAGCTAATGCCCCTTTTGAGGGTGCAAAACTAATACTTTTTTCGGATGAACAAGATATTTGATCAGAAAAAACCTGAAGCAAAGCGGTATGGCTTACCGAAAACCGAACGAAAAGCACCACTGTCTTTCACTTGCGTTGGATTATAGAAAATAGCTTATCTTTACCTGTTAAACTTTCACTCTATCAATTTATCAACAACACATGTACTATGAAAAAAGTTTTTTACGTATTCTTGTCATCTCTTTTAATGGTAGCATGCGCTACTACCGAAAAACCCAAAGAATCAATGAATCCATTATTAACTGAATTTGAGACTCCATTTGGGGTACCTCCTTTTGATCAGATTCAAAACGAGCATTATTTACCTGCTTATCAAGCTGCTATTGAAGCACATAAAACCGAAATTGCCACTATTATCTCCAATACGGAAGACCCTGATTTTGATAATACCATATTGGCCTTTGATCGTGCTGGCAAGATGATGAGCCGCATAAGTCCGGTCTTTGGTGGTCTGCGTAGTGCCAATACTAATCCCCAACTACAAGAGCTTGCCCGTGAGATCACTCCTATGCTTACAGCTCATTCTAATGAGGTACGTTTTAATCAAGACTTATTTGCACGCATCAAAACAGTTTATGATAATCGTGAAGAATTGGATTTAGACCGTGAACAAATGAGGCTTACCGAAAAGATATATAACGATTTTGCGCGTAATGGAGCTGCCTTACCCGAAGCCGAGCGCGATGAGCTCAAAGCACTTAACCAGCAAACATCAATGGTTTCGTTGCAGCTTGGTGAAAATCTGTTGGCTGAAAACAATAATTTCAAATTAGTTCTGGAAGATGAGGCCGATCTGGCAGGCTTGCCCGAAGACGTCATATCATCTGCTGCTGCCGAAGCCATACAAGAAGGATTGGAAGGGAAATGGGTGTTTACATTAGCCAAACCGAGCTGGATACCCTTCTTGCAGTTTTCTGAAAAACGCGAGCTACGTGAAAAACTGTATAGAGGATACTTTATGCGCGGCGACAATGATAACGAACACGACAACAAAGCTCTATTCCTTGAGTTGATGCAACTCAGACGCAAATCAGCAAATATGTTGGGATACGATAATTACGCCCAATATTTTATAGCCGAACAAATGGCTCAGACACCTGAGAATGTGTATGATTTTCTGTATCAGATATGGGAACCGGCTCTGAAAGCTGCTAAAAGCGAACGCGATGCACAACAAGAGCTGATAAACAGGGATGGCGGTGAGTTCAATTTAGAATCATGGGATTGGTGGTATTATTCTGAAAAACTCAGAAAAGAGAAATACGACTTAGACGAGGACGAGATAAAACCTTACTTTGCTATTGAAAACGTAAGAAACGGTATCTTTATCCTTGCCGGAAAACTGTTTGGCCTTCAGTTCGAAAGACGTACCGATATCCCTGTCTATCATCCAGAAGTAGAAGCATATGAAGTGATTAACCGAGAAGGCAACCATCAAGGTGTATTGCTTATTGATCCTTATCCACGTCCATCCAAGAGAAGCGGCGCATGGTGCGGAACATATAGAGGTGCCGGCTACGACGAACAAGGCCAAAAAATAAGCCCGGTGGTAACTATGGTAATGAATTTCACCCGTCCGGTAGGCGACCAGCCTGCATTGCTTAGCTGGGATGAGACAACCACTTATTTCCATGAATTCGGGCATGCACTGCATAACCTGTTCTCCGACGGAAGATATAATCGCACCGGACGCTCAGTACCACGCGACTTTGTAGAACTGCCTTCACAAATCATAGAAAACTGGGCCGGCGAACCCGAATTATTGAAAGAATATGCCTTCCATTACCAGACAGGAGAAGTAATACCACAAGCTTTGGTAGAAAAACTGAATAAGGCAACACAGTTTAACCAAGGATTTGAAAATACTGAATACCTCGCAGCAGCTATATTAGATATGGACTGGCACACTATTCCCTTTGACGAACAAACCGATGTGAGAAGTTTTGAAGACAACAGCATGAAACGCATAGGACTTATACACGAAATAGTACCCCGGTATCGCACTACCAATTTCGGACATATACACAGCACAGGATATGCCGCAGGATATTATGTATATAGATGGGCAGCCGTATTGGACGCCGACGCATTTCACGCATTCAAAGAATCAGGCGACCTGTTTAATCAGGAGCTAGCCGAGAAATACAGGAAATATATTTTAGCTGAAAATGGACTATGGGAAGGTATGGAAGCCTATGTGAAATTCAGAGGAAAAGAACCTTCTATTGATCCATTCCTCGAAAGAAGCGGATTGAAATAAACAGCCTCTACACTACACTATAATTTAAAAGCCGGAATTGATTCCGGCTTTTTTACATAAAACAAAGATTGTTTTAACACATTCTCATATCTTTACGCCTTTATTTGTAAAATAATCCATGAGATTTTTCAAAAGCACGATGCTGTTGCTGCTGATAGTAGCCTCCGGTATGAATACAATATCGGCTGAAGAACATTTTCGTGTGATAGTACCCGATATTATACTCGGACCGCTTGATCAACAAATACAGATTGAAATAGTATCCGATAGTATGGCTAACTTATGGAAAGCATCATCAGGTTATGTTACGATCAATAGTCGTGAAATACAAGCTGTTGCTGATGATGGCATATTGCAGCTCACCTATAGGTTTCACAAGAAGGAACAACTTCATATTGAATTAGCGGGCATGAGCTATCAAGCCACAGTGAATCCCATACCCCTGTGGATGTCGATCATACCGCCTTTGATAGCTATACTGCTGGCGCTACTGCTGAGAGAGGTGTTTGTATCGCTTTTTCTGGGTATCATGTCGGGCACAAGCATCATATTTTTTTATCAGGGAGCAGGATTCCTGACAGCACTCACCAAAGGCTTTCTGACTGTTATAGATACTTATGTAATTGAGTCATTACTAAACAAAGGCCATTTATCCATCATCATCTTCTCCATGCTGATAGGTGGAATGGTACAACTAATTTCGGCCAATGGCGGCATGCAGGGGATAGTCAGGCGGTTGTCGCGCTATGCAACCGATTCGCGCTCCGGACAATTGGTTGCCTGGCTGATGGGTATAGTGATCTTCTTTGACGACTATGCCAACACCTTAGTTGTCGGCAACACCATGCGTCCGGTTTTTGATCGCCTTCGTATCTCACGTGAGAAGCTGGCGTATATAGTTGATTCTACTGCTGCACCGGTAGCAGCTGTAGCTTTTGTGACAACCTGGATAGGCGCCGAATTAAGTTATATTCAAGATGGATTAGCTACTATTGGATTAGAGATGTCAGCTTATACTGTCTTTTTTAACTCATTGGCATATAGCTTTTACCCTTTTCTTACCTTAGGTTTTATGCTGATTCTGATCATCAGCCGACGCGATTTTGGACCTATGCGTAAAGCCGAGCTGTTAGCTGCTAAAAAACAAATAGCAGAGCCTGACATTAAGCCCGAGCACAGCCATCAGGAATCTATCCCGAAACGAGCCTTTAATGCTGTCATACCCATATTAATAATCATTATTGGCACTTTGTGCGGCTTGGTCTATACCGGCTGGGACAGTGTAATATGGGCAGATGACAAACTCTCTGTAGCTACAAAAATTTCTGAGACCATAGGCAATAGCGATTCGTATCTGGCTTTGCTGTGGGCATCATCTACAGCTTTAGCGATAACCATATTGCTGACTATAGGACAAGGCCTGTTATCTTTACAAAAAATAGTGGAAAGTGTGCTGAAAGGCTTCAACATCATGCTTCCGGCCATTTTGATATTGATATTAGCCTGGTCGGTAGCTTTGGTTACACAACATATGCACACTGCCGACTTCATAGCAAATACCTTGTTTCAATTCAATCTGACCCCTTATTTGCTTCCGGCTCTTACGTTTCTCTTGGCTGCTCTGATCGCTTTTTCAACCGGTACATCATGGGGTACTATGGCCATATTATATCCACTGATCCTGCCTACCAGCTGGCTTCTGACCGAGAATGCCGACTATATCTCATCCGGTCAGCAGCTATCACTTTTCTACTCTGTCGTTTCGGCTGTGTTGTCCGGTGCGGTATTAGGCGATCATGTCTCTCCAATATCCGATACAACCATTATGAGTTCAATGGCCAGCGGATGTAACCATATCGCACACGTTCGTACACAAATGCCTTATGCATTAGTAGTGGGAGCAGTAGCAGTTTTTTTCGGCTCAATACCGGCAGCTTTCTCAATAGTTTCACCATTGGTGTGGATGGCTGTATCAATGATGATTCTATGGTTGATCATCCGATTAACAGCTAAACCAATGACCGAAAAACAATGAGTTATGCAATAGCTTTATTACTGATCATCAGTGGTATAATAGCTGGCTTCATGAATACATTAGCCGGAGGAGGATCAGTTATTTCGCTTGCGGTACTTATTTTTTTAGGATTTCCGGTTGATATAGCTAATGCAACTAACCGCGTTGCCGTACTCATGCAAACTTTTACCTCTTCCCTATCCTTTCATAAACAAAAAATGCTTGAGGTAAGACCAACACTTCAATTAGTGTTACCAGCTGTATCAGGTTCCATATTAGGGGCACAGATAGCTATAGACATCAACCTGTATATAATAGAACGGATATTTGCCGTAATCCTGCTGATATTAATCCTCTTCTTGCTTGGCAAACCATCGTCCTTTCTATTTGGGAAAAAAGAAACACAGCAAAAACCTAAATCATGGTGGCAGATCGGGATATTCTTTTTAATAGGAGTTTACGGAGGTTTTATTCAGGCTGGAGTTGGGTATTTCATGTTAGCTGCATTGATAGCAGGAGCAGGATTCGATTTAGTACGTGCTACTGCCATCAAAGTGTGGATAGTATTTCTTTATTCACCCATAGCTTTGTTAGTGTTTGTCATAAATGGAGCCGTACAATGGAAATACGGATTACTAATAGGAGTTGGAGGAATGATGGGAGCATGGATCGCTTCACATTTAGCCATTACAAAAGGAATAGGATTTATTAAATGGGTGATAATCATAGTGATCCTAATCACTTCTGCCCAACTATTCGGATTGATCACTATCGAAAAACTTTTAAGAAATTATATAACCGTATGACAAGATCAGAAATAATCTGTTGAATAAAAAAGAATCGAGTAATTTTAACAGCTGTAAAACATTTATTTAATCAGACAGATCATGAACAATTTTCGATTTATTCTAACGATTTTCAGTTTCTCAATTTTTTTCATGTTATCACATGAAATCATTGCTCAGTCAGCAGATAGCAAGCCTTCCCGTCCGGATTATGTATTGGTTATTCATGGCGGTGCTGGCACTATGCAGTCTGGTTTGCTCACTGATGAGGCTTTATACCGTGAAGGCTTATCAAAAGCGTTGCAGGCAGGTGAAACGGTATTAAATAGCGGTGGCTCTGCCATAGATGCGGTAGTAGCTGCTATCATCATCTTGGAAGATGATCCACTTTTCAATGCAGGCAAGGGAGGTGTGTATAACGAAGCCGGTGAAGTAGCCCATGATGCTTCCCTGATGGAAGGTAAAGACGGCAAAGCCGGTGCAGTAGGTATGATACGACATATACAAAATCCTATATTAGCAGCCAAAGCAGTGATGGACGAGGGACGGCATGTTTTCATGGTAGGCGAAGGAGCCGAAGCATTTGCTGAAAAGGCCGGACTAAAAATCGTTGAACAGAGCTACTTCTTTAACCAAGACAGATGGGATGATTATGAAAAAACGCGCAACAGCCGATTAGAAGACGAGTTTCCGGTGGACAGCAAAGGAACAGTAGGGGCGGTAGCTTTAGACCGTGATGGCAATCTTGCAGCAGGCACATCTACAGGTGGCATGCACTTTAAACGGATAGGACGATTAGGCGACTCACCGGTCATAGGTGCCGGAACCTGGGCCGATAACCAAAGCTGCGCTGTATCAGCTACCGGACATGGAGAATACTTTATACGAAATGCAGTGGCATCCGATATCAGCGCACGCATGAAATATCTCAACGAAACACTTGAACAGGCAGCTCAAACAGTTGTCATGGAAAAGCTGAAAAATATAGGGGCAGGAGGCGGTATCATCGCATTGGATAAAAACGGGAATATTACCATGCCATTTAATACATCAGGCATGTTCAGAGCATATGTCAAAGCAGGTGAAAATCCTGTAATAGCTATATTTAAAGACAAATGATCCGATACTAAGTCAAATAGTTCTTACATCAGATATCTGATTGCTTGCAAAAAAACCACTTCTGAACACTCTTTTAGCTGATTTACATACAGCAATGAGGCTCTTTTTCGTATTTTTGAAGTTGGTTTCATCAGCTTGAAATCATAAAACAGTATATACATGTCAAAAAAAAGAGCTGCCGGACGTGGCATTAAAAGTACATTAACGGCTACTATACTGAGCCTGTTTGGCTCTAACCCCTTTAAATCACTAAATTACAAACAGGTTAGCAAAGCCCTGAGTATCAAAGACAAAGCAGGGAAAGACCTGATTTACTCCATATTGATCGAATTGGCTGAAGAAGGTAAGCTGGCCGAGCAATCACCTTATAGGTATGTGTTGGGTAAAGAGCTGATTGCGCAATACGCTCCCAAACAGGAACTGATTACCGGTAGAGTAGATATGAAAAGTACGGGTAAGGCCTATGTTATACCTGAGAAAGGAGGCGAAGATGTATTTGTAGCTCCCAATAATACCGGTCATGCGCTGCATGGTGATCTAGTAAGGGTACAACTGTTTCCCAAACGACCCAACCGAAAGACAGAAGGCGAGATAGTAGAGCTGCTAGAGCGTAAAAAAACCGATTTTGTAGGTGTTATTTCGGTCAGCAAAAACTTTGGATTTTTAGTACCCGACAGCAGTAATATGCCGGTAGATATTTTTGTCCCCAAAGAATTTTTGAACAAGGCAGTAAATGGCGAGAAGGTCATCGTCCGTTTAACCGATTGGCCGGAAGGCTCGAAGAATCCTTTTGGCGAGGTGATACGGGTATTAGGCAAGCCAGGCGATAACTCGGTGGAGATGCAGGGTATATTAGCTGAATACGGATTTCCATTAGAGTTTTCCGCAGAAGTAGAAAAAGAAGTAGCCACCATGAAACACGGTATCACCAAAGATGAGATAGCCCGCCGACGCGACTTCAGAGAAGTGTTTACAATTACTATAGACCCCGAAGATGCCAAAGATTTTGACGATGCCTTATCGTTGCGAAAATCAGAGAACGGAAACACTGAAATCGGAATACATATAGCCGATGTGTCGTTTTATGTGAAGGAAGGCTCTATAACTGACCTTGAAGCAAGAGAAAGAGGAACATCCATCTATTTGGTTGACCGCACTATACCTATGCTACCCGAAAAACTATCCAACAACATATGCTCCTTACGACCTCATGAAGAAAAACTCTGCTTTTCTACTGTGTTTGAAATGGATGACAACGCAAACATTATCAGCGAATGGATTGGCAGAACCATTATCAAATCGGATAGACGGTATAATTACGATGAAATACAAACCATTATCGACAAAGGTGAAGGCGATTACACTGACGAGATACTCCAGTTCCATGAGTTAGCCACTAAGCTGCGCCAGCAACGAATGATAGAAGGGTCAATCAATTTTCAGTCGGAAGAAGTGAAATTCATCCTTGATAAAAACGGCAAGCCTGTGGATGCCTACATAAAAACACAAACAGAAAGCAATATGCTGATAGAAGATTTCATGCTTTTAGCTAATCGAAAGATTGCCGAGCGGATCGGAAAACCGGTAGGACGTAAGAAGGTGAACACTTTTGTGTATCGCATACACGACGAACCCAATCCCGAAAAGCTGCACTCTTTTCTGCAATTCATCGGAAAGCTTGGCTACAGCATGAATATCAGCTCACGTAAAAATTTAGTCAAATCGTATAACGATCTGTTCAGAGCTGTAGAAGGCAAAGGCGAGAAAAATTTAGTGGAAACAATTGCGATACGCACTATGGCAAAAGCCGAATATAGCACCCAAAATATCGGCCATTACGGATTGGCATTCGACTACTACACCCATTTCACCTCACCTATACGACGCTATCCCGACCTGATGGTGCATCGGCTGATTGATCGCTATCTGCTGCAACATAAAGCTACAGTAAAAGAAGAAACCTATGAATCCATTTGTAAACATGCCTCTGAAATGGAAAAACGTGCAGCCGAAATGGAACGGGAATCAGTCAAATACAAACAAGCCGAATATCTGTCTGATAAAATCGGGAAACAGTTTAACGGCTTGATATCCGGTGTAAGTAAATGGGGTATATTCGTTGAGATCATTGAAAGCAAGTCGGAAGGAATGGTGCGCTACAATGAAATGCCGGGCGACTATTACTATTTAGACGAAGAAAATTATCAAGTCATAGGACAACGATACGGCAAGATATTCAGGTTAGGAGACCCGGTACGAATACGAGTGAAAAATGTGGACCTGCTGAAAAAACAAATTGATTTTGTGATTGTTGACACCGGACAACAGCATACAAAAAAAACCAAACAAACTGTTACCAAAAAACACCATTAGACAAAGCCACGCCATATACCACCCAAAAACCGATCTAAAAAAACGCAATAGTACCGGATTCAATAGTATCTTAATTTTTTAAGGGACGAGTGCGTATCGACAGCAGTGGCAAAACAATAAGTATTACTAATAAAGAGTACACAAGGCCTCCAATGCCACCGGCAGCCAGTGCAAACCAAAAAACATCATTTTGCCCACCAATTAAAAAAGGAATCAACCCTAAAACAGTGGATACTATAGTTAACAAAACCGGAATAATTTTTGAATTAAAAGCTCTGATATAGTTTTTTAAGGTATATCCATCTGGTCCCGATGAAAAGCTATTATAATCGTTCAGGATATAAATAGCAGCGTTGATAACTAATCCGCTCAACAGTATAAGTGCTGCATAGCCACCCTGATCAAAATTAATATCGAACCAATAAAAGACAAGAAACAAGCCGGTAAAGGACAATGGCACCATCAGGATAATTGCAAATGGCTGACGCACCGATTCAAATAATATAGCACATATAAAAAGAAATATCACCATAATCAGCAAAACTAACCAGATATACAGATTGGCTTCCTTTTTTGAAGTCCCCATAAATTGTTGTGCTTCAACCCGAAAGCCAATTGGCAATTCGTTTTTTAGTTGTTGTAGAACCTCTTCAAGATGTATGTTGCCGTATTTTGCACTTCCAACATATTGGTAATTAATTATTCTAATATAATTTTGATCCTCTTTATAAATATTTTGGTCGGCAATATGTTTTTCAATTTGACTATAAAGCCCGATTGGCGGCTGATTCTCACGGCCAGGGAGGTTCATAAGGTGCCAGATATCGGTGTTATTATCATTTTCTTCTGTGATACGCAATTGGTAATACGCATCTTCTGTCATAATGTTTGATTGATATCCACCTGACACATCAAATGAACTTGCTTGATGGAACAGCTTGCTCAGATTGAGGCCAAAAGTCGCCATCAGTTGTGGATCCGGTTTGATCGTATATGCATAAACGGGTTCGCGTTCCCACCAGTAGCGGCCGCCCGAAATATCAACTTTACGCACGCGCGGATGCCTTTCTAATAATGACCTAAAGCGTATGGCATAATCCTCAAGGCTTTCAAACCGGTATCCATACATATTGATTTTATAATCGACAGTTTCATATTGATCGGTTCGGTGAAAAAACCCTTTCCCAACACCATAAATATTCCAGTTTGCACCTCCTCTGTCAAGGCTTTTTGAAATGAGCCTGCTCCTTAAAATATATGGAAACAAACCATCTTCAACTCCACTCTTGAAACGAATAGTAATAAACGCATAATTAGAACCAGTAACGCTTGTAGTGAATTGACTGATTTCATCATATTTGGCCAAATCTTGTTCCAGATCAATAAATAACTCGTTCATTTGCGCTACAGTAGAACCTTTTGGAAGTGAAGCTTCGACATGCAAGACTGTTTCCTCTCTTTTGGTATAATATGAATGTTCGAAGACAAAAATTGAAAAGAGCCGAAGACTCCCACCTAACAACTTATCAACAACAGGCTTAACATTCTGCTGGTAATATGTATTTCCTAAGGTGGAATTATATACCTGAGCATACCACTGGCTGCCATCAATAGCGTCAGGTAACATAAAAACGGGTAAGCCAAAACCAATAATAAATATAAGAATCACTGTCTTTCTGAACCTCAACATATAACCTAACAACCAAATATGAAGCTTATTCAATCTAACAAAAAACCTTTTCCTCCTGCTGAATACAGCTTTAGGTTTTTTGGTTAAGGGCAACAGTTGCATCAATGAAGGAATAAAAAATAATGCGACTATAAGCGAAACAGCCAGATTGATCATAACAACCAATGCAAAATCGCGTAGGTTTAACCTCATATCTTCCGGAAGCAGTAAAACAACCGATAAGGCAGCAATAGTAGTTAAAGTAGCTGCAAGCAAGGCTCTGAAAGCCCGCATGTTTTTATGATGAATTAAGTGATCCGATATCACTATGGTGTTGTCAATAAGCATACCGAGCGATATTGTTATACCTGCAAGGGCATATAGATTAATATCAACACCTAAGAGGTAATAAAACAATAACGAAATGGATATTGAAACCAATAAACTCAATAAAATCAATCGCAGATAGCGCAGGTTCAAGCTTACTATTCCGACAAACAGGAGTAGTATTGCCACTGTCAGTAAGGTACGTTTTCCTATCAGCCATAGCTCGCTTTTAATATAATCAGAAGAATCATAGGTTTTTTGCAATATGACTTTTTGAGGCAAACTTTCGGTAACTGTTTGAAACAATTTATCGGCTTTAGCTGCAACAACCAACGAGTTGGCTCCTGAAGCCGGATATACCAAAACCGATACTGCATTTTGCCCATTAATCCTGAAATAGCTTGATGGTTTTTGTTCAGTCAACGAAAATGTTGCTACATCAGCAAGTGTTATAATACGGTCGTTTTGTCTTCCAATTGCAATATTTTCCCAATCCTGCTCAGTTTGTCTAACAGCTTTGATCACAATCGGATAATAACCCGATCCCCCTTCTGTGGTCTCATTGCTGCTTTCATCAAAAATGGCATAACCAACCGGACTATTGGCAAAATAATCATTGATAGCTTTGTGTACATCATATATTGAATACCTATACCTTGCAAGCAACACAGGGTTGCACTGCACAACCCACTCACGTGTTAGTGCCCCTTGCACAATTGCACGATCAACACCTTCTATAGAGCCATAATGTTGAGCCACAAAAGTTTCTGCAAAAGTACCTAACTGCCAGATAGGATAAGGACCATGTAAGGTATAAATTAGTATGGCTTGTTCAGAATCATCATCAGGTCTGTTCAGTCTTATATAAGGAAAAGCTATACCAGCCGGCAAGTTAGGGAAAACCCTACGGATAATGGTAGATACCTCAAAACGCATCATCTCAATATCCGCATAGCGATCAAATTGCAATGTTATTGTAGCGCTCCCATTCCGAGATATTGAACTGGTTTTCTTTATATTACCTAACCGGTTTAAGGCACCTTCAAGCAGTGTTGTAGCTTCACGCTCAATAGTATATGCGTCTGTCCCGGGCCATGAAAAACCAACACTTATTGACGGAAGGGTGTTATCTGGGTTTAGGCGAACGGATAATTGGGGCAGCAGCGCTATACCTGCGATCGCAAACATAGCAAATATCATAATGACCGAAAATGTGTTTTTCTTCAACATAGGTCAGTCAGACTTTTCAACAAAAATATACTTTATATTGACAAAAGCAAGTTGACTGACAGATTTTTAAAGGGCGGATGATCAAAAAAGAATAAGATATTGTTGTTCAACCAATAAATAAAAAAACAACTTATATACAATTAACATATTTTAACATTAAAACACTTCTACCTTATCGTTTTTTTTGACTTATTTTGTTTAATATAACTAACAAACAACTTCGTTGCTTTTTGCGATGCAAATTTTCCGGCCGGAAGGGTAATGAGGATGTTTGTTTACTGATAAATTAACCAGGCTTTAACCTGCATTTTTATGTTATGAAAAAAGCAAGAATTCTATTTGGTGTGGTGCTTTTATCTACCATTTTATGCTCGGTATCGTACAGGATACAAACGCAGACACAAAAGCACTTGAAAACGCAATGGCTACACCTGGGGGTTCATAGAAGAATTGTAAGGCAGGACATGAAGCTGGCTCTTTTCCGTTTTTCAAAAGGGTTTGTGAGTGTTGTTGCACTAAGTTTACAAACTTCAATATTTCGTCGACTTGCTTTCAAGCTGGCGATGAAACAAGTAATGTTAATTAACTGATATAATTTGTTGTTATGTATTCATATTCACAAATTTCAATGCAACCTATATTCCGAAATACGCCATTTCGGGATATAGGTTGGCAAATTAGCTTGTGTTTTATTTTAGCCTTTACTTTGTTCAGTTGTAAGCAAGTAGGAACAAGACAACTTGTCAAAGTGGTTGATGATTTTCCAGAGAATTATTCCCTAAACAGCTTACCAACAAACATTTCAACAAATTATTACCCAATGATGCTTACTGTTGTTGATACGTTGTTGTTGATATGTGATACCGAAAATGAACCTTTCTTTCATATTTATAATTTAAAAAATTTTGAACATATTTCTTCTTTTGGTGAATGGGGTCATGGGCCATCAGATTTTGCAGATCCGGTTTTTTGGCATCAATTTGTAATAAAAGACTCCACATTTTATATTTGGATATTCGAACTTAACAATTTGACTTTGAAAAAAATATCGCTTAGTGAGGCTATTGACAACAATATTCCGGAATCAATACCTTTTAGTCGTATTCAGTTACCTGCTGAAACCTTTACCACATCCAGTGTATTGGTAATAAATGATTCAATGGTTGTGGGTGCAGGGCATGAAGCGCGAGGTGAGTTTTTTGTTTTTGACATAAGAAGTGAGCAACTATCATGGAAACCCTTTATAATGGATTTGCCTGGGTCGATCTGGAAACAATTAGTAAGTGAAGGGCTATTAAATGAATATAAGTTAGGAACTATGAGCGCTAAAGCTGATGGAAGTAAATTTATAAGGACATATATTTATAATCCTATTGTCGATGTTTATGATAGTAGTTTCGAAAGAATTTTTAGTATTAAAACCGGAAATCCGCAGATACCAAGTATTAATCGACAAAATAAACAGTTCGATATACATACAAGGATATTTTACATAGGTAGCTTTGCAACTAATGAATACATTTATTTACTAAACGCCAATTGTACGCTTAATGACTATATGAAGGGTGATTGTAGTAGTTTTATTTTAGAAAAGTTTGACTGGAAGGGTAATCCCATTGCAAAATATTCTTTAAATGAAAGCGTTTTTGCAACAGGATCGTTCGCTATTGATGTCTCACGTAATAGATTGCTAACTATCAATCCTGATTTTGAGCATGAAGCGATACGCGTTTTTAACCTACAATAAGGAGCAAAATTGCCAGAGTCTTAAATTTTTTGTTAATATGATTTATATGGCCTTCAAATCATGGTTTTTGTCAAGAATAATTATTCTTTTTGTTTGCTTTGTCTTTTGTTCAAATTCTATGCAAAATCGAACAAACATTGTTGAAGGAAATATTGCTGATTCCTTGACAGGCAAACCTTTGCATTTGGCCAACATCATGATAAAAGGATATAAAAAAGGGGCAACAACAGATCTCAAAGGATATTTCAGTATTGAGCACGAACCTACTCCAGCTGATTCGATAGTAGTTTCGTTTATCGGATATAAAACAAGAACTATTGCAATAGCAGATGTTCAACTTGCTTCAATTATGCTTGCCAAACAAGAGAATCTTCTACCCGAAATAGTTGTTTTCTCCCCTGGTTATGGAAAACAATCTACATTTCATGAATTTAACAAATTCAAACCAAAAGATTGTTTTGTAAGATATCAGCCCGCCGATAGCGATGGTAAATATTATATCCCTACCCGACCAAAAGAACCGTCAATAGAAGCTAAATATTTTAACGTTGATAGCAGTAATGATGATTTGAAATTTGTAACAGAAATAAGAATTTTGCTGACCAAATTCAATAATCAGGCAACATGCAGGTTGAGAGTGTTTTCAAGTGACAAGTATGGTTTACCAGAAGCTGACATAGAAATTACTGATAATATCCTCCAGGTAAATCAAACACACGATCTTGTTGTTGTTAATTTGAAAGAAAATCCAATACTGATTCCTGATAATGGAATTTTTGTTGGGATTGAATTGCTTTTAACCGAAAATAATTTGTCGCAAATTCCAATTCCAGATGATTCAGGTCACATTGATATTTTTTCCCCATTTTTGATGTTTTATGAATCCACAATAGACTCAACATTTTTTATCTACAGCTCAGGTTCATGGGAAAAAGTAACCCAAATGAGCTCTTTGACCAAAGAAAGAAGAAGTGCGCCAATGTACCTGCAACCAGCTATATCACTTTCTGTTGCAACAGTTAAGAAATGATTGAAATTAGCATAAATTATTAATCATGGGAATATGCAATTAGACACTTACCCTAATCTATCGTTTCTATCATAAAAGGAAATACACAGTTGAAGTCGATGAAATCCTAAAATAATGTTTATTAAGGCTTGATTTTTTGAATTATTAAAGTAACTTTGTCAACCTATCATACTATAAGACACATGAAAGCAGTTATTATTGTCTTGATTTTTGTTGCGTTGGGATGCTCCACAAACAACACAAGCAAAGAGCATGTTTCCTTCTCTCATTTCCCAAACGAAGCAGAAGTTAAGCTGAGCGAGATCACCACAGCACCAATGCTTAACTTTGTAGGCGAGCTACTAGTAGTGGATAGTTTTCTTGTGGCCTATTCAATGATGTCAGACAGTTTATTTCAAATTTTCGATATTTCAGGTTTCAATTATCCTGGCAGTCATGTGCTAAAAGGGGAAGGACCTGGTGAAGAACTTTTCATAGTTCCAAATTTGCATTATTATGATTCCAACTCTTTTTTATTCAAAACAATTGATACCCTGAAGATTGTCAGTTATGACAAACATGAAAACAAAATTATACTTCTACGTAAAATTGATCTGCCTATTGATATAATGCACTTTGCTCTTCTAAATGAAAAAATTATTGGTTGGAATCATTTTAATGTAACAAATGAATCAGAGTTTCAGCTGTTTAATTTAGCAACACAAAAAGTTTCAAATTTTTGGGATGTCTATCCTGTAAATGATTTCGAAATCAAATTATCAGACAAGCCATCATTGTATTCAAAATCAATCATGAGCGATGGCAATGCAAAAAGGGAATACTACACAAAAGGCAGAATCTACTTCCAATCTATTTTGTTCGCACCATGCAGCAATATATTTTGTACAGCTAATGTTGATTTTCAACAGCTAAATAGTTCAGTTTATTAACAACTAAATAGTTTCAATCTGACCATGCTCATAATTATTCGGACAAATAGGTTCAAAATCAGCCCAATTAACGGGATTACGTTAACTCAACTTAACGAAGTTAATGCAGTTTTTTGGTAAATTAGCGTATTAAACAGCCAATTAATTTCTTAGTAGCTTATGACACTTAGCACAAAATATCAACTCAATATATACATACTATTAGTTCTGATCGTAGGATGTGATACTATAAGACAACCACAAGACAGCCATGCTCTCAACAGCGAAATAATTTTCTATAGCTCTAAAACAATAAGCCTCACAGGTGATTATGAATTCCGAAATTCCACCAATTACCAGATATATTATTTTAATGAAGCAGATTCCAGCAAATATTTAGTCAGACGCGACAAATGGAGAAACCGTATTGAATTTTTCAACTTAGATAATCAAAAACTGGATTTTGTGATGGAATTGAGTTCGACCGGACCTGATGGGATTGGTAAGCTTGGAGCTTTTACTATTGTCAATTTCGATAGTATCTATCTATTCGGACTATACCGGAAAACTATATTTTTGATGGATACAACAGCTAAAGTGAAAGATAAATACTATTTTAATGAAAATGACTATGCGTCCTTAGGCGATTATTTTGTCTCAACGGGGGCTCCTATGATCAGGACAAAGCATAAGGTGTTTTCTCTTGCTCTATTTCCTGCAATAGATATGGCTAAACTACCTGAAGCATTCTACAAGTCCAGCATTCATGTTAATATAAATATCGACAGCAATTTCATTCAAAATAGTGCGATAAGGTATCCGGCAATCTATTTGAATAATAACTATGCGGCTGGAATTGATATCAATTATACATACAGAACCTATAACGATTTGAATTTCACCTATATTTTCAGTTTCCCGGTTGATCCCCATATCTATGTTGAAACCCTCGATGGAAATATTGAAAAGCACTATTCACCCAGCCAGTTTTTCGATTTCAGTCCTCCGGCAAAATCAAAGAATTACGATTGGGAACATGAAAGGTTATATTACATACAAACGCCGAAATACCTTAATATTGTTTACGATAAGTACCGTAATGTATATTACCGCTTTTGCCAATTGCCGGTAAAATATGAAAAGGGGATGTACCTTCCACCAAATGTATCGGAAATTATGCCCTTTTCTATTATGGTTTTGGATGAAAACTTTACTATTATTGGTGAACAACTGTTTGCGGCCAACCAATACATATACACCAACTACTTCATCAATGAAGAGGGTCTATGGATGTCTGCCAGCAATCCCGAAAATCCGTATTTTAACGAAAACAAGCTCAGTTTTGAACTATTAACCATTGACGATGAAATACTTGCTAAAACAAAATGATATTTTATGGATGCTACTGATTATATTGCTTTTGACAATTTCTTGCACCCACAAAAAAACGACTATAAAAGTATCGGACTTTAACACCTACCTTTCCAATACTTCCAATACTAAAATAAAACCCAATGCGCTATATATTATTCTACCAATTTATGCCTATCCTGGCTGCATTACTGAAATATTCCATTGGCTTAGACAAAACCAATCAATAGAAGATCTTTAAAAGCGATGGGATCGAAAAAGAGTCAGATGTCAAGGATCATACCGATTATAAAATTTAACTATTTCTAACCTTTTCCACTTGATTCCAAATATTGTATCGATTTTTTCTTTAGCTTTGTCAAGCATATGATTAAGAAAATGTTTCTTGCTCATTATTTTAAATTTATTTTTGACAAAAAGACAAGGTATATATGACTGTAGCATAATTAACTTAGTATCAACCTAATTCTTAGTATTATGAAACAAGCAATAGTTCTAATTGGGTCGGTTCTGGTATCAATGGCCGTAGTAACAGATATTGTTCCAATAGCTGAATCCGCATCTAAGGTGGCAAATATGTTTGTTTCAGCAAAATCCATTTTGTTAAAAATCCGAAAATTAAATCTATCTCTCTTATGACTAAAAATAATTATTTTGATTAGTAACCTTTCTAAACTAATAGCTATGAATAGATTATCATTTATAATTATCATTTTTTTTATCGCTCAATCTTGTTCTAACAAAAAACTTGAAACTGACTGGCAACATATTTATTTCGACAATCCTCCGCCTGCTATAAATCTTGCCATTTCAGAAGCGGAAACTATATTTTTTGAGCAAATACTTGTCCCACAAAAGGTTTATGTGGTTGACTCACTATATATAGTACATCAAACATCTGAGCCTGACAACTTCTTTATTGTTTTTGATGGATCATTCAATAAAATCGGTGCGTTTGGAAGAAAAGGCATGGGTCCCGGGGAGTTTCAATCATTGAGATACAAAGACCAATATTCTTATGGTGAAGATGGGTCCATACAAATGTGGGTTTATGATGCCAGTACATTTAACGGGTATTTTATTGACCTAGAAAAAGCCATGCATGTTTCAGATGATAGCTTTATCATCACAAAAACATCACTTCCATTATTTGTCCAAACCCTGCCTGAATACTTTTTTATTGATTCTACGAACGGAATAGGCAGAAGCGATATGTATTCGGAAGGGAGATACTTTAAAAGCTCAACAAGCGAATTAAATTGGTTTGGAATGTTTCCACAATTAAATGAATTAGTGCATCCGGAAAATAAAAAGCTGGCATATCATGCCAATTCCAGTTTTCAAGACGGTTTACTCTATTCCGCTATGACATTCTTCCCTCGTATAGATGTTTTTGATCCCAACGGCATTCCAAAACTGTCAATCATAAAAAAAACCAAAGATAATCCACCAAACTTTCTAGATGCAAATAATCCATTCAATCAGAAGAACAAAGAATATTATTATGATATGTTTGCAGGTGAAGATAATATTTATGCCCTGTTTTTAGGTCTAAGCCGAGACGAAACCAAAACAAAATCAGCTTCAACTGTCAGCTTTCTGTATATTTTTAATAAAAACGGAGAAATAAAATATAATTTAAAGCTCCCGTATCTTGCTTATGGTTTCACAATAGACGAGAAACGAAATAAATTAATGTTATTTGACTGGTCAATGGAAGATGCTGTTTTATATATATGGGATTTAAATAAAGTGATGAAACAAGAAAGCGTTCAGTCCTAAATCTAATCCTTCTATCAATTTTATGATATGGATATTGCTAGCTGATAAATAAATAATTTTTTAACGTAAATCTTTATGTTAAGTGAAAAGTAAGACACTACATAATATAATCAATACCAAATAATTATGAAACCAATCGTAACTCTGTTTTTAATCTCGCTATTGATGTTTGTCGGATGTAAGTCAACTGTAAAAGATGCTATTGAAAATGGCACTCTATCTACTATTAAAATAAAAACAGAGGCTGAAAAGCAAAAGTTAAAATTTTCTGAAATAGCTCAAAAAACACAATTTATCCCTTTGGAAACCAAGGAGGGATTGCTCATTGCAGGAGTACGTAACGCTTTTTTCAATGATGAATATATTATTCTATATGAAACGAAAAATGTATGGATATTTACTCGTCAAGGAAATCATTTAATCACTTTGGAAGCTGTTGGTGAGGGCCCTGGCGAATTTTCCTACATAAGCACCATTGATGTAAATTTTGATAAGGAAGAATTATATATTATTGACTATTATAAACAAAAATTGCTTACTTTTCATTTTAATGGTATATTCAAGTCAGAATTTAAAACCGATTTATTTGTAGATGATTTCCTGGCCTTAGACGATGGAAAATTCGTCTTATTCACTTCTGATCCAACTGATTATACTATACATCATGTCAATTTCTTCAATAGTTTCACTCAAAAAATCTATTCAAAATATTTTCCAATGAATCTTAAACGACTTGAGTTTTTGAACTTTTGGAGAAACACAAATTTTTTCAGATGGAACGAACAGATCTATTTTAACTTAAATCCTTATGACACTATTTATTCGATAACAGAAGAAAATGTTTCGAGAAGTTTTGTTGCCGACTATGGTAAATACAAAATTCCGGAATCAGACTATGATAAGCAATTTGAAGATATTATGCAATTCAATAAGTTTATTAAGCCTTCGAATTATGCCTACAACTGGGATAAGTTTCTTCCCATAAAAGACAAATTGTACTTCACATTCACACAAAACGGTAAAATAATCAGAGCTTTTGCGGATTTAAATACACAAAACAGCAGACTAATAGAAACTTTTGTGGATGACCTAAGTTTGCCCGGAGAAGTCATTACATTCGAGGATTGGATATGGCCATCGGGTTATGACAAAGGCAATCTCGTTTTTATTCTCGAATCTATGGACTTTAAACAATTATATGAACCTAAAATGAAAGAACTAAGCCTAACAAGTGAAAATAATATACAGTTGATATTAAATGACTTAAGTATTATTTCTAATCCCATATTAGTTTTTCTTCAACAATAAGATGCTATAAGATGCATACATTCAACATTTACAAAATAACTTTATCACTTGTTTCAAAAACTCTCAAACCATAGAAGTGCAATCTTGTTTTTTCATGGAGCCTTGACCTCTATCTACTAAAATGGTAATAAAATCAAAATATTTAACTTTTTTTAACGTTTATATGCTTGTGCTGTATCGATTTTTTTACTTTCTTGGCAAAATCACTTACAATACAGCTTCATTGCTTGTTGCAATGCTGTTTTTCAGCCCTGAAGAGCGATGAGGAAGTTTGTTTACTGATAAATTAACTAGTCTTAAACCTAACATTTTATGTTATGAAACAAGCAAAAATATCATTTAAAACTAGTGCCTTCCCTGCTCTACTGTTTGTAATGTTTTTTCTTTTCACATCATCAAGTCATGTGATCAAAGCCAATCAACATAAACGTAGCTTATCTGAAATCAGCATGACAGCATGCAAAGGCCCGGTCGTTACTTCGTACAAATTTTTACAAAACGTTACACATAGAGAGATTATGCCTGCAAGACAATGTGGTTGTTGGCAATGGTTCGCAGCTGTAACTAGTGGAATAAGTAAATGCGTGATTGCAATTTCCCACCCTGATTCACCAAAACTTTAAACACATGAAAGCACTAATTATTGTCCTGATTATTTTTGCATTTGGGTGTTCTACAAACAATAAAAGCCAAGAGCATTTATACTTCTCTCAGTTCCCAAATGAAGTTGAAGTTAAGTTGAAAGAGGTCCCTACAGCGCCGGTACTCAGCCTTGTAGGCGAACTATTACTATCTGATAGTTTTCTGGTGGCTTACTCTATGAAGTCGGACAGCTTATTTCAAATTTTCGATATCCCAGGTTTTAAATATCTTGGCAGTCATGTGCTAAAAGGGGAAGGACCTGGTGAAGAACTTTTCATAGTTCCAAATTTGCATTATTATGATTCCAACTCTTTTTTATTCAAAACAATTGATAACCTGAAGATTGTCAGTTATGACAAACATGAAAACAAAATTATTCTTCATCGTAAAATTGATCTGCCTATTGATTTTATAGATATAATGCACTTTACTCTTCTAAATGAAAAAATTATTGGTTGGAATTATTATAATGTAACAAATGAATTAGAGTTTCAGCTGTTTGACATAGCAACACAAAAAGTTTCAAATTTTGGAAATGTCTATCCTGTAATTGATTTTGAAATCAAATTATCAGACAAGGCATCATTGTTTTCAAAATCAATTATGAGCAGGCCAGATTATACACATTTTGCTGCACTTTATGACAGATATCCATTTTTAAGGATCTATAATGAAACCGGTAATTTAGTTAAAGAAGTAAGATACAATAATAATCAAATAGACCCAGCCAGGAATTTAAGTGGGCTTAATCCTGAGAAATATATTGCTCAGCAAACTCTTAATTACATAAAGCTTAAAGTGACAAACAACTATATATATGGACTTTATGCAGGCAAAACACATTCTGAATTGAAAACTCAAGAGTATAAGATTGATGATTTTTGTACTGAGATCCACATTTGGGACTGGCAAGGGAATCCGGTCTCAAAGATAATGCTTGATCGGCCAGTTTTCAGCTTCGCTGTAGCCCAAGATGATTCTTTTATGGTGTTCTCATCAGTTAATGAGCACGATAAACTTTTTTATATAGAAAATAACGAACCTACTTACTTAATCAAACCCTCAGAATAGATAGTATGAATGGCCGCAGAATCAATTTTTTACCCTATATTAAATGGAAGCTCCTGATTTCGATATCTTTTATATTATTTCATAATTGTACACATCAGAATTTGAACTCTGACGTACTTAATGACCTTTATTTAAAACAAACTTATAATATAACAAAGGACTCAATAATCAGAATGAATAAAGCCTATCGTTTATTTTCAAACGTAAACTCATCCGTTTATATTAATGATGCTAAATATTTGTTCAAGGCTTCGAATTTAACCACATTAGACATTTTTTCAACAAAAGGTGAATGCGTTGATTACATTGAACTTACAAATTGTAACGCAAATGTACCCCTATCATGGCCAATAAAAGTTTACAATGATTCGATGTATGTTTGGTGTGAGAACCACTCAATTATTCAAGTCTTTGACAATAACTTATCTAAAGTTAATGAAATATATTGTCCTAAAACTAAACGACTAAGGGATTTAATTATATATGAGGATTTAATTGTTTTCTATAACAAATCGAATTCTGAATATTTGGTCAGTTTATATGACCGATCTTCCGAAAATTACATATTTGAAACAGCAAAGCCCACTAAAGAGCACCAAGTATTGGAGCAATCTGTATATGCCGGAGGAATGACACTTTGTGAAAACTCACTTTTTTATTGCAGAGCAGATTGCCTTAATTTATATATGATCAATCTGGACTCGTTTGAAGAAGGTGTTATCGAGATATCTGCACTTGAATTCAAGGTAAGTAATTACCCTGTTAAAAACATGGATTCACAAATTGATTTTACCCAAGCGTATAAATTTAAAGCTACAAATAGTAATGTAGTAGAATTATTTCTTGTAAAGAATGAATTAATGATTATTTCAGAGGTAGGAACGTATTCTTTCAAAAATCCCTCTGGAGAGATCTTCTATGACAACCGATATTTTTTGTTCCTTTCTTATGACTTTGAAAAAGGAATTAAGAAGTCATTGTTAAAAATTAGCGATCCAATGCAGTCATCAGATTTTGTCAGTTTTTTAACAAACGGATCAGATTTATTTTCCATAAGTCCAACAATTTCTGCCAATAATGATTAGGTGTTTTTATTTTCAAAGCTATCCATGATTTCGGAAGGCAGTACAATTCTGCAATAGCTACTTTGGATACTGTACCAATATAGACAAACTATAAGTATTTTTAAAAAATAAATTATGTCAAGTAAAATATTAATGTTTTTTCATTTTCTGTTTCTTCTTCACATTACATTCAGTTGCAAAGAGGTATCCCAAAGAGAGAAGGAACTGACGCAAGTATTAAATAAAACTGTAAATGTTGAAATGATCAATCAAATTTATCAAGGTGAAAACACCTTACTCTTTAGTGATCTAAAGAAAAAATATAAATACATTTCCATTGTTTACCTAAAGGACAAATGTTCACCCTGTTATCCAAAATTCAAGGAATGGCTGAAAAAAATCAATTTGATTGATCCTCCTAATACTTATTCGGTTTTATTTGTTATTCATGCTGATAGCTATGATGCCTTTTTTCAAAATTCTGATGATCTGGAATTATTAAAGGATAATTTTTTCATTTTTCTGGATAAGGAAAATCACTTTTTCGATTCAAATTCAAATATCTCAGAGTGGATATATGAAAGCAGTTTTATGATTAATGAAAAAAACGAAATGAAAATGGTGGGACCTCCCTTCTTTAATGAAGATTTTACTGCAATCTTTCATAAAATTGTAAGTTTTTGAAACGAAAAATAAATTCATCAATACTTTTAATTTAAACAAAAGCAATGAGATCAAAAAATGCAATGTCTCCATGTTCATATCTTAAAAGAATTTATGTTATTTCTTCTTTTTATTCAATTTCTTATTACAGAAGTTAGTAAAAAAGTATATTTGTATAAATTAATATAAAGTAAGATACTATGCGCTACAACTTTTTCTTACTAATTGTATTGGTTGTGTTCATAGGATGTGAACATTCACCACCCAAGCCAGTTGTGGAGGATATGCAACAGCTCATATCAGAAGAAGAGGGTTTACAAGTGAGTGCAATACCTGTAGTATTTGGCAACTTTCCGCTACAAATGCCGGTAAATGGCACAATACATGCCACTAAAAAAGCAAGCCTTCACTTTGCTACATCAGGTACTATTCAATCAATCGGTGTACGCAATGGAGATGAAGTTGAAAAAGGACAACTCCTGGCAACGCTTGAAGATGTCCGGCAACAAAATCAAATGGCCCTTGCCAATGAAACATTCAACTCTGCCCGGACAGAGTTGCAGTCAATATTGTTAGGCTATTCGAATGGCTTAGGGTATGATACAACTACCATTGATCCTGAATTACTCTCAAATTTAAAAACACAAGCAGGCTATAATGCTGCCGTCCTTCAGGTGGAACAAGCATCACTTGCACTCAATGACACTAAACTTTTTGCTCCTTTTACAGGCAGGATTGCAGGTATTAGCACACAAGCTTTCAATCATATTTCGGCTGGTGAAGTCTTTTGTACACTCATCAATGAAGAAGCTTTTGTAGTTAAGTTTTCTATCATTGAAACTGAAATTGACAGGCTGAAAAAAGCTACCTATGTTCGTGTAAAACCAATAATCAATGACAATGAATGGTTGATAGCAGAACTTAGCGAGATCAATTTCTCTGTTGACAGACAAGGACTTATGCAGGTTACAGCAGAAATAAAGAAAGGATATTCAAATACTGGTATCCGATTGGTTGATGGAATGAATGCTAATGTGATCGTTGAAGAGTTGGTCCCAAACCAGATCATTATTCCTAAGCAAGCGCTTGTGGTACGTAACAACCGCGATGTTGTTTTCACTGTTGAGAACGGCCAGGCTAAATGGAATTATGTGAAAATAGCCTATCAAAACAGTTCTCATTTGGCTATAGCCGATGGTTTGTCTATGAATGACAGTATTGTTATATCCGGTAACCTGAATCTGGCACATGATGCAAGAATAAAGGTTGTGAATAAGGAATAAGCTGTGGTAGAATTTCTCATCAAACGTCCGGTTGGAGTTTTGGCCTCACTCATTGCCATCATTGTAATGGGCATAGTGGCAGTTTTTAATATGCCTGTATCGCTTCTACCTGAGTTGGATGTGCCTGAGATAACAATTCACCTGCAACAAGCTGATATTGATGCCCGTCGTTTAGAAAACAGTGTTGTTGCACCTATAAGAACTCAATTAGCGCAACTCAACAGCCTGCATACAATCGAAAGCACTACCAGGGACGGCAGTGCAACCATAAACCTACGATTTAAACATGGAACGCAAATACAATATGCTTATCTTGAAACAAATGAGATAGTTGATGCCTTTGCTAACCGCCTGCCACCCGACATGGAAAGACCGGTTGTCCTAAAATCAAGCCCAACAGATATTCCGGTTTTCTACCTTCATATTACTCCGACAAAACAAATTACTGAAAAAACTGATGGCTTTCTTGAGCTAAGTGAATTTGCAGTACAAATAATAAAGCGTCGATTGGAGCAATTGACAGATGTGTCATTTGTTGATATCAATGGCTTAGAGCAAGCTGAAATAGCTCTTTATACTAACGAAAGCAAAATGAAGGCCGTTGGTGTTTCCCACGAAGATATAGCCACAACACTTGAAATCAACAATATAACTATTGGCAGCCTGCTCATACAAGATGGTCAATACCAATACCATGTACGAATTGGAAACACAATCCGCAATGCAGACGATATCAAAGAATTATTGCTTGTCAAAAACAACCGGCATTATTCGCTCAGCGAGTTTGTTCAGATTAACCGCCAACCCAAAAACAAAGAAGGCTTCAACATATTTATGGGTAACCAATCAATTACAATGACTGTTTACAAGCAAGCTGATGCACGCATGCAGGAGATGCAAGCACAAGTAAAGTCTGTTATAGCCGAACTAACCGACGAACACCCTGATTTGCAATTTGAAATTGGGCGCAATCAGGCAACACTTTTAAAAGTATCGCTTGAGAACCTGCAACAATCATTATTACTAGGGATAGTTTTTTCTGTTGTAATTGTTTTTGGGTTTATGCGAAGCAGAAAACAACCTGTACTTATTGCTTTAACTCTGCCTGTATCTTTGATAATCGCAGTTTTTTTTCTGTTTCTTGCAGGCGTCTCTATCAACACCATTTCATTAGCCGGCTTGATTTTAGGCGTAGGTATGATGATTGATAACTCTATCATTGTAACTGACAATATTAATCAATGGCGAGAAAGAGGCTCCACAGTTGATGAGGCCTGTGTTAGTGGAACAAATGAAGTAATTCGCCCATTAATTAGTTCAACTTTAACTACATGCGCTGTTTTTATACCCTTAGTCTTTCTGAGTGGCATAGCCGGCGAATTGTTTTACGAGCAAGCCATAGCTGTTACTCTAAGCCTCACAAGCTCATTGCTTATATCGATAATGGTTCTACCAGTACTTTATAGAGCAGTTTATAAAGGGCAAACTACCCAAACAACCTCCGAAAGATCTGTAGAAAAATGGTATGAGTACATACTTGTGCTAGTGATGAATAACCGCCTACTCACAGTATTCCTATTTGCAAGTGCCATCCCTCTAGGCTATTTTACCTTTTTTGGTATCAACAAAGAAACATTCCCACGTGTCACACAAACCGAAGTCATAGTGAAAATTGATTGGAATGAGCCTATCACTATTTTTGAAAACAAGGAACGAACAATTAATTTAGTCAGTAATTTACAGACTCCTGTAATTAACCATGAAATGTTTATTGGCACACAACAATTTGTTTTTTTAAAAGGGATACGACCAAAACAAAACGAATCCGAGATCTATTTCCGTCTTGCTGAAGCTACTGATCTCCCAGCTATTATAGATGAATTAGTTACTATCTTTAAAGAAAGCTATCCTTTGGCCGATCTGACTTTTAAGCCGTCAGAGAATATTTTCGATATGGTGTTTTCGCAAAACCCGACATCGCTCACTGCCAGATTCCGACCGCTTGAAGAAAAACCATTGGGAATAAAAGACGTTAACTACATCGCATCATCTGCTGATAAAATACCTTTCCGTAATCAAGTCAAAGTAAATATTGGTACAATAATCGCTATTTATCCTGATTTTGCGAAGATAGCGCTTTACGATGTTGATTTTGAAGCACTTATTTCGCAACTTGAGCTGCTTTTCGGCAAAAAACATATCAGCACGATTAAAGAAGCCGGAAACGCACTACCCATAGTATTTGCATCCACATCAGGGGCTTTCACCGATAAAATAGCCTCAGCTTTTGTAACAAACAAACAAGGCCGGCAAATACCACTATCCGCAATATTGGAGTATAAAAAGGAAACTGAACTTAAATCTATAATGGCAGACAGACATGGTGAGTATGTTGCCATTGATTTTGATGCTGATTATTCAGATTTCCGACAACTTATCAACACCGCTAATACAGCATTTGATGAACTCAGCAAAGACCTGCGTTTAACATGGCATGGTGCATTGTTTGACGGATTAGATATTCTTAATGAGCTATTAATTGTTTTATTGATTTCTTTTCTGTTATTATTTTTTATCCTTGCAGCCCAGTTTGAATCATTATCACAACCATTGATTGTCCTTTCTGAACTTGTTTTTTCAACGGCAGGAGCTTTATTGTTATTATGGATATTCAATAACTCACTGAATATCATGTCTATGATTGGTATTATTGTAGTGAGCGGAATAACAATCAATGATTCCATACTTAAAATTGATACCATCAATAGATTACGCAAGCAAGGATACAAAATTAAAGACGTAATACTCGAAAGTGGTAAAAGGAGGTTTAAACCGATTATGATGACAAGCTTGACTACAATTTTGGCATTGGTGCCATTACTATTTATTAAAGGAATGGGCTCTGATCTTCAACTTCCATTGGCGTTATCGGTAATTGGAGGTTTGACAATTGGCACACTTGTCAGTTTATATCTTATTCCAATTTTTTATTATTACCTTTATAAGGACTAACCTAACTATATATTAGATAATTGCATAATTTGAGTTTAACCAATTATTGCATATTTCCATCTACTTAGGAGATGAACTAGTAAATACATTTTTAATCATATGATCTCTTATCGTATAGCACATATTGGCATCATACCTACATCCTATTCTCCAACCATTTATAGCATAAGAGCTACCTTTTACTGATTATGATGCAGCTCTTAGCTGCTTTAATTCGTAGTTTAGGCGGCTTAAACAAAAAATTTCATGCATATGAAGAACATTTTGCTGCTTTTCTGTTGGATAATAGCTATACAAGCTGGTCTTCTGGCTCAACCGGAAAAAAGCGATCCTTGGTTCGGCGAGAGTTGTACCAGCATCATGGTTGGGAAAAAAGCTTCGGTTGACGGATCGGTGATCACCTCGCACACATGCGACGGAAACTATCGCACATGGCTACGCATAGAGCCAGCTCAGGATCACGAAGATACTGCAACCCATAAAGTGTACAAAGGGAACCTACATACCGAGACGCCTTGGGATACACGCAAACTTAAACTAGCCGGTACCATCCCTCAGGTACAACACACCTTTGCCTACCTCAACACCGCTTATCCCAGCATGAATGAGAAACAACTAGCCATTGGTGAGACTACTTTCGTAGGATCGGATACCTTAGTCAATAAAAATGGGATGTTCCAGATAGAAGAGCTGCAACGGATTGCATTGCAGCGATGCGACAACGCCAGAGATGCCATACAGCTGATAGGTAAACTGATAGGAGAATACGGCTATGGCGACTGGGGCGAATGCATCACTATAGCCGACAAACATGAGGTATGGCAGATGGAAATAGTAGGTGAAGGCCCTGAAAAAATTGGAGGAGTATGGGCTGCACAACGGATTCCCGACGATCATGTAGGCGTATCAGCCAATATAGCTCGTATCAGCATAATAGACCGGAGCAAACCAGACTATTTCATGGCCTCGGATAATGTGGAATCAGTAGCATTAGAATTCGGATTATGGGATGGGAATGAACCATTTAAATTCTGGAAAGCATATGCCAATCAAGAAAAACCATATAAAATACGAGAGTTCTTTATACTCAATGCGTTAGCACCTTCGTTAGGATTGACAATGGATATGGAAGAGCTGCCCTTTTCGGTTAAGCCCGATCAAAAAGTTAGCCTGCAAAAAGTGACGGAGCTGTATCGTGAAACCTATGAAGGAACAGAATATGATATGACCCAAAACGTCCGATATATTAAAACTTTATTTGACGAAAACCGTAAACCTATTGGCAGCGACACTTTGGTTAGTCCTGTAGCTAATCCGTGGCTGACAACCGATATGCGTAACACATTAAATTTCATCGCACCTGGTACGGTTGAATTTCAACGTACAGTGGCTGTCTCCTGGTGCTCCTACTCACATATCATGCAGTTACGCGACTGGCTGCCCGACGAGATAGGTGGGATATCGTGGTTCTCGTTCGATAACCCGGCTGAAAGTCCGCGCATCCCTATCTTTACCGGATCAACTCGCTTGCCCCACGACTTTGAATATTGCGGTCAAAAACGCTATAACGAAGATGCAGCACTATGGAAATATCGTAAAGCCAATAAATTAGCAACCCTGAGCTGGGGTAGAACCCACAAAACTATACTACAAAATTTAGAACTGTTTGAAAAGAAAGCCATAGAAGAAATGCCGGAGCTTGAAAAACAAATCAAAGAAATGCTCTCGTCAGACAAGCAAGCTGAAGCACAAACTAAATTGAACGATTATACGCATGCTTTTTATGGTGCTACAGTGTTGCGATGGAAAGAGTTAGAACATCAGTTCTGGGAAATCTTTGGAAGAGGATTCTGATATCCCATCAGAGAAAAGCGTACTTTTGTGCGAAATACACTAATCATGGATGCCGGGCTTGTCGATTTTATTGAAAAGCTGCCTTTATCAAAACAAATCGTCACTCATATAGAGCTTTTGCGTAAAGGAGTGTACATGCTACATTTTCTACGAACCGCTGATTTTCTGCCCGGTCAGGTTGTTGCTATCAGTACCGACCTATCTGTCCCACCCCGTTTATATAGTATCTGTAGCGGAGAGCAGGACGAAAAGCTTAGCGTTTTATTCAACCTTAAATCCGATGGCCTTCTTACACCCAAATTAGCACAGCTCTCACAAGGCGATCCCGTTTGGATCTCGACTCCGTTTGGTGCTTTTCTGGGAGACGATCAGCCGGCATGGTGGATAGCCGCAGGAACAGGCATAGCTCCTTTTCGGTCAATGATGCGATCGGGTATGGCAAACGGCAAGACAGTGATTCATGGAGGACGATCAGCCGACAGCTTTTATTTTCAAAACGAATTTTTATCCGCTTTCGGAGAAAATTATATACGCTGCTGCTCGGGAGAACATGCAGAAGGACTTTACCACGGACGACTTACACAATGGATGCAAGAGCAAGACCGCCTATCAAAAGATCAAACTTATTATTTATGTGGGAGCGCCGAAATGGTTGTAGAAGTACGTGATATACTGATCGAAAAAGAAATACCAATTGACAAAATCATGTCGGAGATATATTTTTGATAAACGAGCATGAAAAATCCTTCACTTTTCGGAAAGACATTAGCAGAGATAGAAGAAATTGTTGCTTCATTAGGTGCACCAGCGTTTACAGCTCGTCAGATAGCCGAGTGGATGTATAAAAAGCATATTACCCAATTCGATGCGATGACCAATCTTCCCAAATCACTACGGCATCAATTGGCACAAGGCTATAGTATTGAGCTGTCAACTGCTGTCAAAGTTCAAACATCAGTGGATGGCACCAAAAAATATCTGTATCCTTCAACTGGTCACACATTCATTGAGACGGCCTATATACCTGAAGGGAAAAGAGCTACCCTTTGTGTGTCATCGCAAGTAGGGTGTAAGATGGGCTGTTTGTTTTGTATGACAGGGAAACAAGGTTTTCAAGGGCAACTCAGCACAGGCGAGATCATCCATCAGATACGCAGCCTGCCCGAACGTGAAACACTGTCGAACATAGTGTTTATGGGTATGGGCGAGCCTTTCGATAATCTTGAAAACGTGATGAAAAGCTGTGAAATACTCACAGCCGACTGGGGGTACGGATGGAGTCCAAAACGCATCACAGTATCAACTATCGGGATCATACCAGCTATGAAAACCTTTATAGAAAATTCATCTTGTCACCTTGCTGTCAGTATGCACACCCCATTTCATGCAGAGCGTAAAAAAATCATGCCCATAGAAAATGTATATCCCATACAGGCTGTAGTTGATCTTCTACGCCGTTATGATCTTGGCAAGCAACGTCGCCTGTCGTTTGAATACATTATGTTCAAAGATTTCAACGACAGCAATAGACACATACAAGGCATCAGTCGTCTGCTACACGGAATGCGATGCCGCATCAACCTGATCCGCTTCCACCCTATCCCTAACAGTCCGCTTGCAAGCGCATCCGAAGAGCGTATTCAGCAGTTTAGGGAAGGCTTGGTGAGTAAAGGCTTTCGTACCACTATACGTGCCTCGCGCGGTGAAGATATATTAGCCGCTTGCGGATTGCTCTCTACTAAAGAGTTGGTTAAAACACAAGCACCCGATTTCTGATTTAGTTAAAAATGAGTATTACAATGAGCTATACACCAAGTTTCTCTAAAGGTTTTGCCAGCGATAACTGGTCAGGTGTTTCACCCGAGATCATGGAAGCCCTGATACGTATCAATCAGCAGCATCATCCTGCGTATGGTGAGGATGATCCCTTAGAGCAATACGTGCAACAATTATTTCAGCAACATTTTGGCGAAGACAGCCGTAGCTATTTTGTCTGGAACGGAACAGGTGCTAATGTGTTAGCCATCAGGCAACTGCTTCGCCCATGGGAATCGGTTATCACTCCTCATTCAGCTCATTTGAACGTGGATGAAGCCGGTGCACCTGAAAATATAGGCAGGATCAAGCTTCAAACGGTTTATTGTCCGGACGGGAAAATTTATCCTCAACAAATCAACCCTTTTTTGAACAGCCGGGGTTTTCAGCATCATGTGCAACCTAAGCTTATCAGTATCTCGCAAACAACTGAGTTAGGTGGTGTGTATACCCTTGACGAGATACGAGCCTTAGCCGGATTTGCCCATCAGCACCAGATGTATCTGCATATGGACGGAGCACGCATAGCCAATGCTGCCGTAGCCCTGAATTGTAGCTTTACCGAATTGGTAAGGGATACAGGCGTAGATGTGCTGTCGTTTGGAGGTACAAAAAACGGACTGATGATGGGTGAGGCAGTAGTATTTACAAACTCCCGGTTAGCCGAAGGATTTGAATACAACCGCAAGCAGGGTATGCAGTTAGCCAGTAAAATGCGTTTCATCTTAGCTCAGTTCCAAGCTTATATAGAGCAAGAAGTATGGAAAAATAATGCCATGCACGCCAATCGGATGGCCAAATTATTAGGTGAGCGCCTCTCAACGGTTAAAGGTATCAGGCTAAGCAGAGAGGTGGAAGCCAATGCAGTGTTTGCCATCATGCCCGAAAAGCTTATACAACCGCTTCAAAAGCACTATTTCTTTCATGTATGGGATGAAGAAAGTATGGAAGTCAGGCTGATGTGCTCGTTCGATACAGAGGAAAAGGATGTAGAAAAATTTGTATATCTTGCTCAAGAGCTGATACAATCCATTAAATCATAAATATTGACCTATTTACCCAATGTCTGCATTTGATCTGTTTGTGTTTCATTGTCCGCAATGCAAGGCCGAAATAGTTTGGAGAAGGCTGAAAAATGATGCGATCTCATACACTGAGCTCTATTCTGACGGGAAAATGATATGTGATGGTGTGGTAGCCACTGATCATCAGTTGGTAATATGTCCTTCTTGTGCGCATCCTTTCTGGCTGACTAACAGTATTAACTTGCTGCCACCCGAACAAATACAGGATATGGAGTTAGCCTATCCGTTTCAATCCTGGTATATGTTTGGAGCTGATCTCCAGAAAACCGAAGGTATTTTAGCGTTGATCGGGCGGTTGACTAATTTGTTGGCAGTGATGAAGCCTTATACCAACGAACAGGAGATCTACCTTCGGAAGCTATTGTTATGGGCGTATAACGATTTAGTCAGAAACCATCATTTACGGGCAGCATTTCACCTCCTACATCCTTTTGCATACGTACAGGAGATAATAAATCACAGGCAACGGCTGAAGCAATTTAGAAAACGGCATACAAATTATGTGGCTAATATTATCCGTCTGATCGAACTGCTTAGGATACAAGAAGATAAGGCAGCTTCAAAAACTTTTATTGCTGAATTATATCGTGAAAAAGGCAACCATGCCAGATGTCTTGAACTATTGGAAGCGGTAAGCTGGTCAACTTATTTCACCTCTGAAATCAAGGAAAAGGCTACTGCTAAATGTGCGTTGGTCTTTAAAGTAGCCGGATAATATACTATTATAAATAGGACTGTCGGCTTACATTTTATATTTTCGCATTTATTAGCCAAGCTGTATTAGAAAATGTGGTGGTTTAAAAAAATATTCGAACAACTGATGACATGGCGTGTCCGGTACATCTCCGACAGGCAATATATTTACGTACTCAGTGTAATAGTAGGTATTGCTGCCGGTATTTCAGCAGTAGTGATCAAAAAATCGGCACATTATATACAACTATTGCTTATCCGAAGCTCAGCCCATCAGTATGAAAATTATCTTTACTTTTTGTATCCTTCGGTCGGCATCCTTTTAGCCGTATTGTTCATGCGATACATCATCCGCAAAGAGCCCGGTCATGGTATTCCAGGTGTGTTGTATGCCATTAGCCGTAAAAAAGGGCTGATACGTTTTCACAACACCTTTTCAGCTATCATATCAAGTGCTCTCACAGTAGGTTTTGGTGGTTCGGTAGGTTTGGAAGGTCCTACCGTTTCTACCGGAGCTGCCATAGGTTCCAACATAGGTCAGTTTTTACGGCTTAATCACCGGCAAATCATACTGATGATAGGGCTTGCCAGTGCCGCAGCGGTAGCATCTATCTTTCAGGCTCCTATTGCTGCCATAGTGTTTGCCCTTGAAGTGATCATGATAGAGCTCACAGCAGCTTCACTTATCCCTCTGCTTATCGCAACAGTTACCGCAGTACTGACTTCTTATTTTATGTTAGGACAAGCGGTGATGTATCCGGTAACTATGCCTTCTTCATTCGATCCATCCAACACTATCTTTTACATCGGATTAGGGGTGTTGGCCGGCTTGCTGTCAACTTATTTCACCAAGATATTTATAGCTGTTGAGTCTTATTTTGAGACCAGATACACCAACTGGCTTCACCGTTTTCTGATCAGCGGTCTGTTGTTGGGACTGTTGATCTTTTTCTTTCCTGCTTTATACGGCGAAGGATACGATGCGATCAATCTGAGCTTGCGCGGCGATTTCAGTTCGCTCTACAACCACAGTATATTTTTTAGCCTACAGGATAATATCTGGGTGATTTTTTTGCTTTTTGTTGCAGTACTCTTGACTAAAGCCTTTGCTACTTCTTTTACTTTTACGGCAGGAGGAGTAGGAGGTGTGTTTGCACCCGCCTTGTTCTTAGGCGCTTTCTTAGGCTTGTTCTACGTTACGGCTATCAACGAAACAGGTATAGCCGAGCTGCCTGTCAGTAAATTTGCCGTAGTAGGTATGGCGGGTATGGTGGCGGGAATTATGCATGCACCACTCACGGGTATTTTTCTGATAGCAGAAATTACAGGAGGGTATAGTCTGTTTATACCGCTGATGATTGTCTCCACCATCTCTTTCGTTACGGTAAAAGTGTTCACACCCAATTCAATTTATACACATCAATTGGCTAACCGAAGAGAACTTGTAACCCATAACAAAGATCAGAGTGTGCTGGATATGATGGAAGTACGAGCCCTGGTAGAAGACAACTTTTATAAAGTGCATCCCCGACAAACATTAGGCGACTTAGTGAAAATCATCAGCCAGTCGAAACGCAATATATTTCCGGTGGTAAATGAAGACGATATGTTTAAAGGACATATACTATTAGATGATATACGAACCATCATGTTCGACCGTGAGCTGTATCCTACTACTTTGGAAAAGATCATGGTATTTCCCGAACATATTATCCATCCTGATGATCCTATGGATAAGGTAGCCGAAAAGTTTCAGGCCTCCGATAAATACAATATAGTAGTGCTTCAGAATGGAAAATATATGGGATACATTTCGCGAGCTAATGTGTTTGCAACCTACCGCAAAAAACTCAGTGAATTATCATTGGATTAGATTGATAACACCCCAACATCAATTGATGGCAGACAGTGTAAAAATAATTGTTAAATATGCCCTCACTATCCATAGAGAAGATACAGAACAGTATACGAACTAATAAGTTACCTATACAACAGATGATGAAAATTTTATATTTATTGACAAGACTGACCGCATAACCTGTAAAATAGTTTTTTCGTTTACCAATTTGTTGGCTCTGACTCCCCTGCACTTGTCCGCCTGGAAGCTTTATTCTTGTTTATGAGAGATTTTTTTGAACTCGGATATGTGTATGAAACCGGCTGTCATTCTTCATTACTGAATTTATTAAGCAGGCTGAGAAACATTTCCGCATCTTTTAAACTTTTATCATACACGATCAGGTTTAGCCAAACGCCTATGGAATAACCTGATCCAAGTACAAAAACCAATGCGGGAATTAAAACCGTTAAGTGTCCTAAAAGGTCAATACCAGCAGTTGCCTTTACTAGTAAAGGTAAAAGAGTAATCCCAATTATTGAAGCTATATTGTACTCTATCTTTCTAAGGCGCATAATAAATATTTTTAATTGTATAAATTCTTTTTGAAATTGCATAATACTCAAATGATAGTAGGCAAGATCATACAAACGGGACACTTTAATAGCTGAAAAAATTAAGCTTATAGTACACATTACACAAGCTATTGCTCCGGTAATCAAATAAAATCTTTCGGTTGATAGTTGAATCACGAAATAGATAGTCAAACCAATCATACCTATCTGTATCATCATATTCAACAGTTCAAGCCTCAATGGTTTTCTCAAAGCCCGGTTATGTTTTTCTAAATTTATCAACCTTAGAAGTTCTTCATTCAGTTTCAAGGAGCTTTTCAATCTTTTGTCATATTGCATCCAAATATCTTTTAAATCGTTTAATTCCATGATCTTACGTTTTAATTATTATTAAATTGTTTTTTCAGATTTTTCTTAACACGACTAATTTTGGTAGCTACATTAGTTAGCGTAATCCCAAGTATGTCTGCTATTTCCCTGTAGCTCTTATCTTCCAAAAGGAGTAGGATCAGCGCTTTGTCTATCTCATTCAAATTTTCTATATACTTGTATAACAAAGTAATCCTTTCATCTTGTTCCACATTTGGTCCAAAGACTGGCAATGAGATTAAGGATGTATCCATACTGACAATTTTCTCTTTGTTTTTGCGGTCTTTCCGATAAAATGATATTGCGGTATTCAAAGCGATACGGTAAATCCATGTCGAAATCTTAACACGTCCGTCAAATTTTGTAAAAGAATTCCATAGCTGAATTATAATGTCTTGCTGTAAGTCTTTTCTGTCTTCAGGGTTTGAACAATAGGAATAACATATTTTAAAGATCAGGCTTTGATTGTCTTTGATGACTGCAATAAAATTATCCTTTTCCACTGGCATATTAGTAATCGTTACTATATTATTCGCAGAAAGGTATAAAAAATCACAGTTTGTTAAAAATTTTTTCTTGCTGGTGTTTCTCCTAAAAATCTAACCACCTAAAACGAAAATAATTTATTATGCCCTATGTATCAATGCATTCAGTTAGCAAATATTTTAAAAAAATTGACTTAAAATCACAAATGACTGATAAAAAGACTGACTAAAAAACAGGATATTTGTCTTGTCCTAAGAGCGTAAAATTTTTAAGTGATCTGAAATACTTTCTAAAAACAAGAAAGTAATCAAAAAATGTATCTATCTGATTGACTTTCAAGAATATTTTACGGAAAATAAATTACTAAATGAGATGAGGCCTTACTATCACTACGATGCGTAACAGCCGGATAATTTTCAGATACATCAGGCTCTTGTTACTATTCAGTACACATCATCAAAAGTTTTTATAGTGAAAAATGATTTCTTTTTAGGTGAGAGGCAGAAATCAGTTGTACCCGGCCATATTTGTTTCTGCCTGATCTTGCATATCTTTGAAAACTTAAATTGATACATATATCTGATTATGTCGCCTACACAGCTGCACCATTATTTTACACGAGCTAATGCTGTTGCCTCAGCAACGCCTAACCGGGAATTACTTTCAGTATTGCAGCGAAGTCATGCATTCACCTTCCCTTTTGAAAATCTGTTTCCTTTGTTGAACATACCGGTACTTTTAGATACCGATACTTTGTACAATAAGATGGTTGTTGAAAGGCGAGGCGGCTATTGCTACGAACAGAATATGTTGTTTTTAAATGTGTTGAGATCATTACATTTCAATGTCAGGGGTATCACCGGCAGGGTGATGGAAAGAGGAAAAGGGTTCCTGCGCCGTACGCATATGCTGTTATTAGTTGAGATAAACGGCATTACCTATGTGTCCGATGTGGGCTTTGGAGGAGACGCTCCATGTATCCCACTAACGTTAGAAACCAACAAGGTACAAACTACCCCATCAGGTGATTACCGGCTGATAGCAGACAAAAAATACGGCTATATACTGCAAGAATATTTCTACAAGAAATGGCGTACATTGTACTGCTTCGATTTGTCAGAACAAGATATATCAGATTTTGAAGTGGGAAACTGGTACACCTCCACACATCCCGATTCACATTTTAAAAAAGACCTTACCGCTTCTATCAAAAGAAACTATAACCGCTATTCGCTGTTTAACCGAACTTTTTCAACCTATCATACAGATGGAACCCATGAAAAAAAAGTACTGAAAACAGTATCGGAAATACGGGAAATCTTATCTGATGTGTTTACAATCAATTTAGAAGGTCTTCCAGACCTAGACAACAAACTGAAAGAGATCATAAAAACATAAACAATAGCGATAAAAATCAATCATAAAACGATTAATACTTGCGTATTTCAACCAAAATATCGTAAATTTACACCCTTATTTTTTATTTGAATAAAGCACACATGATGATAAAACGAATAAATCATTTTTTAAAAATTGCCTGCTAACGGATGTATTTACGACTTCGGTTTACAATCTATCCAAAGGGCTTTTTATGGTCGATTTCGAAACCTCGGTAATGTGCGTATATATTTCGGTGGTTTTAATGGATTTGTGTCCTAAAAGCTGCTGTATATAACGAATGTCCGTACCCGCTTCCAGCAGGTGTGTGGCAAAGCTGTGCCGCAAAGTATGCGGAGTTACTTTCTTACGTATCCGTGCACGTTGTGCAGCAGCTTTAACCACATTTTGTACCGATTTTTCAGAGTACATACCATTATTCTGACCTTCAAAAAGGTAAGCTTTTGGTTTATGTTCCTTGTAATATATTCGAAGATCTTCTAAC